>Ga0163144_10007560_pt1 | contig 23798 bp, 23 predicted proteins | sample OliLak19BULKMAT1_FD_123175 | JGI IMG/M metagenome (GOLD analysis project Ga0163144, IMG submission 123175) | Freshwater microbial mat bacterial communities from Lake Vanda, McMurdo Dry Valleys, Antarctica - Oligotrophic Lake LV.19.BULKMAT1 | ecosystem: Environmental > Aquatic > Freshwater >...
ATCAATAAAAATTCCACCGCTTAAAGCAGTCCTTATTAGATCTAAATAAACCAGTAATAGTATTACAATATTTTTCGTGGACGGTGCAAATACGTAACACATACCGCCAATCAATTTTAAATAGTAGGTAAATGAAGTAATCGATTTAATTCCCGGTGCACCTATTGCCTCTACTATTTCAAAAAAATAGGAGACCGCGATCAGTATATTACCAAGCGTAGCGGCCTGATGGGGAGTAATTTTCTTTAATAAATCTCGCAAATCGATATCCCTATTAAACACGAATACCCCCGCAAACAAAAAGAACAGCGCTGGCAAGACAAATTCGAAAAGTTGCTCTTGTTGAATTGGCATCTGCTTGCGAAGAACTGGATATTCACTGTAGATCAGGTAAACAGAAAAAACATACTGAATAAAATAGACAAACAAAAAAAGGTAGAGAATAGGGAAGACTTTACCTGACTTCCATATAAATAGTAAATAAATTAAAATAGCTACGGTAAATAGTACTATTTCATTCATGACCCCTGTTCTTTAGAGCCCTATATACTTCAACATATTGTCTTGCTATATTCTCAACTCTAAATCTCTCAATGTTCACAAATCCATTGTTTATCAATTCAATTCTATAATCATCATCGGCTATTACCCTTAAAATACCCTCTCGAATTGAATTAATGTTGTACGGATCAACCAGATGGGCAGCGTTGCCCGCCACTTCAGGCATAGAAGACATATTACTAGTTACAACTACACGCCCTATTACGTTGGCCTCTAATATAGGAATACCAAATCCTTCGTAGGTAGACACAAAACATAGTATATCACATTGGTGATACATTTTTACTATCTCTTCATCATTCAGCTCGGTTACAGACGTGAATTCAATTCTGTTTGCCGCAAGCTCTTCAATAATCGATTCATCCAGCGCACCTACAATATTTAGATGACAAGAGATTCCCTCGATCGCTCGAATCAGGCGATGAACATTCTTATTGTGCTTTGTTCCCACCTGCAGTATCACCGGCTTTTGCGTATTAAACAACTTGGGTGATGGATTAAATAATCTAGATACGGGATTATGAATTACCACTATTTTAGTGGGATTAACAGAAACATATCTGAGTAGTTCTTTCTTGGTAGCCTCAGAAACTGTTGTGATGTAAGATGATCTCCAGACTGGAATTCTAATCCAAAACCAAAGCAAAAGAAATCTGGCTAAAGGGTTAGCGTGTTTCATAAAACCTATGTCGTGTACAGTAAGAATGGTCTTACTTTTTCGAAGAAACAGTACAGCAAAATTAATATCGCCTGTAATGTGGTTAACATCTGCTTGGTTAAACATTACTTCAAAGCCTATGAACAGCCTATTGAAAAAACCCTTACTAGGAAAGGAAACCTCCTTCTTTATCCCTTCTACTTCTGTAGGAAATTTTTCACAAACCTGCTTAAATAAATTCTCAATGCTAAAATTTCCTGTCAGGCGTTTACGAAAAAATAAAACTACTTTCATTTTTTAGGAACTGAGTAAATTAACGAGTAACTTTTTCGGATTCGTCTTAAAATAAAACATCCATTACACTTTAGTAAAATGAATAACAGTTCGTAATACCGCTATTCCAATAAAAAAATCAGAATTAAACTTTTGTGAATAAGAATTTTAACCAAATGAACAACTATAAGTAAATCAGGGGCATCGCTAAGAACCTGTGATTTCTTCACCTCAAACCTTTCCCTTCTCCATCCCGATAGCTATCGTAAGAGAAGGATGAGCGGAGTTTTTAGAGCTGCCCTCAATTTGTAGGTCACTACTGCGGGATACTCATGTCTCCTCTTGATAAATAAATCCGTTTCTATCCTCTAGGTGGTTTATGAGTAATGGGTTTCTGTAGTAATCAACTTTGCCTGCCAAATAGTGATTTGTCTCTGCTAACGACTTACTAAACAATTTAATTTGTCTAAAAATAAATTGCACTCCAGAAGTAAGACCTATTCGGTTTAAAAAAACTGATCTCATTAAAAAAAAATAATTCAACATCGTTAATGTTAATTCACGACCGTTATGAATTTTATATCTAAATATCCAGGCTTTTATACATTTTTCCCGAGTCACCCAATAATCAAAAATTCTCAATTCACATCCACCCGTTTGGAATTCATCATGAAAAACAGAAACCTGAGTTGTGTAGTATAATTTAATATCTTTAAACGGAAGTCTCAAAAAAAACTCCTGATCTTCGGCTGTTTTAGCGAATTCAAACAGAAATGGATCAAAACCACCAGACTTCAGAAAAGAATTTTTACGAATAAATAATGCGGCACTAATTGTATCAGTTATTACGAACAGCTCGTTGTCTATTTTATCAATCACCTTGCTAAGGGCGATATGCCCATCGCTCGGATTACTGTCAGTTCTGACCCATGGAGTAAAGCATTCAATGAAAGAAAATTTTTTAATAAAATTTAACCCAGCCTCACAAAAATCAGCCTCAGGAACTAGGTCATCGTCTAAGAAAAGCAACACATCGCCCAAAGCATATCTACTACCCGCATTCCTTGCAGCCGAAGCATTTGGCTGCTCCTGCTTAATCCTTTTAACACCCGAAATTATTGAAATTCCGATCTCCCTTTCCAAAAATCCATTTTCATTTTGATCTATTAGTATGATTTCAATCGCACCCGCTATAGTTTGCTTTTGTAATAATCGGATTAGTCTCAGGAGGCTATCAGTCCGTTTATAAGTGGGTATAATAACTGAAAGCATAATCATTTTTGATAAGCTTTGATCTTCGAATTATAATCCATTTCAAATCTACTTTCTGTAGTCCAAATATGATCTATCTCACAATTCGTTTTAATGATGTTATTACTTGGCTTTCCTAAAAGATTAAAATCGATATCCTCAATTTTTGGTTTTGATTGTGAATCTAACACATGGTTTTCACGAAATCTTCCCTTCATCCAAGTTGCAAGTGTCGGCAGTCGCATAAGAAAATATGTTTCAATTAATGGTCTATATGGTTTAAAATAGGCAAATACCAACTTTAAAATATTTCGATTGCCTTTCTTTGGGTTTGAAGGAATAAAAAATATTTCGGTTGTAAGGTTATAATATCTTATATAAAATTCATAGAGTTGTTTCAATGTCCATTGGGGTAATGAAACTAAAGTATATGTTCCTTCCTTATTTAAATGACTAGCACAACCAATTATTGCCTCAGCGATTGAACTCACAAAAACCGTGTTGGTTAAATCATTTGGCGAGCCATCCACATAGACTTTCTGGTTTTCGCTTAATTTTCTTCTAAAGGATGTGTTTACAGATTGTAAGAAACCATGAACCTGTCCTATTCTCAAATTAAAGGCCGCCACCTTATATTTTCGACCTAGTTGTTCTACGGTTTTCTCAGCATATCTCTTGATATGGGCATACGATGTTCTTGGTATTTTGTAGTCTCTAATATATTTTTCGCCAAGAGGCATACCGTATGCACTTATACTACTCATATAAATGAAACTACTTTTAGTTGGCATGCACGAAAATATGTTAGTTAAATTGGCTCGAATAGACTGTTTGATTGAGAACATTTGCCCGCTAGGGTATGTAAAGTCAACAATCACATCCAAATTCCTAAATTTTTCAGTTAACTTTTGTCGATCGCTCATGTCAACAATTTCCAATGGAATTTCCAATAAATCAAAATAAACTCTTCCGTATGAAGATCTCAAAAAACAGATTACTTCAATATCCAATTGGTTTTTCAATAAATAGGCTACTGAGGCTCCTACTTGGCTACTCGCCCCAATAATTCCAACTCTCATGATCTATCGTGTGTGTTTGTATATTTGTTCAATCCAAGAAGTGGTGAGTAAACTAGACTTTCCTTGTGTTAGATTTCCGTCTTTTTCTCTTAGTGCACATAAATATTTTTGCCAAAATACTGAAAATGAACTGATAATTGAATCCGCAGTATCCGGTATCTCTAATTGCTCTAAATAGAAGCTCAAATCAGAATTATAGTTTGATCTAACATTAAATTTTGTAATTGGCGAAAGCTGACATTTAATTCTTGCATTATCAAAGATCAGCTCAATACCATTTTCAAGATTCCGCAAAGTTGAAACCTCGCAATTAACTACAACATTGCCAAGAGGAGTATTAAACTCAGAGCTAAAAATGGAATCATAATCTATGCCTTCTTTCAGGATAGATTTTACAGTGTTAACATGAACTTCCGAGCTATTGGTGGCAATAAGTAACTGGTCTAAGATGTGTATGGCACTTTCAATAATAACACCACCACCAGCCAAGTCAACATTTGACAAATAGCCCCCGCCCCCTTTAAGAGAAAAATTCCCTTGCTTAAATTCTATTTGATTGAGCTTACCGAATAACTGGGAGGAAATAATCGTGCTAAGTTTTGCAAGTGATGAGTAATATCTTCTCTGAAAGCCAACAGCTAATTTATATGAAGGAAATAGAGCGCAATAATAATTATGTTCATTAACTGAAGTAGCAAAAGGCTTTTCAACATAAATACCAATATTATAAGAAGCACATAATTCAATGTGCCTTTTTCTTGCCCCATAAGGAATTGTAATTAGGCAAACATCTATTTCACCGAGCCTCTTCTCTAAACTTGCCTCTAAAATAAACGGAATTCTATACATTCTAGAAAGCAATCTACTTCTTTCAACATTTCTATCATATATCCAAGAAACAGATACTTCATCAATTCTATTCAATACGGGAAGATGGGAATTCTCCACAATGCTTCCCGCTCCGATTATTCCTATTTTAAATTTTGATTTCAAATCCTAATTCGATAAATGCTTTAATGCTATCAAAGCCTCCCCCGCTCGCTCTTTATAAGAATAGCCAGCGTCTAATGTCCTTTTTCGGGCGGCAATCCTTATTTCACTAGCCTCAATCGTTGAGAGCGACAATAGATACCTTATCAATTCAACACAGTCATCAACGCTATCAAAAAAAAACGCTTCCTTCTTATCCACAAAAAACAATTGATGTTCATTTGTTTTAGGTGCTACCATAATTCCTCCAACTCCAGGCGCTTCAAAAGTGCGCATATTGTGTGAATCGAGATTGTGAGCCCGCATTAAATTTAACTGAATTCTATACTTCCTTAATGTTTTCCATAATTCATCACCATAAACCGGAGGATGAATTGAAACATTTGAATGCTTTATATAGTTGTTCCAATAATAGCCATAAACATCAATTTCAATTCCTGCATTGCCCAATGCTTTTATAAACGCGGCTCGTTCTTTATCAGGATTACCTAAAAAACATACTTTTACAATTTCCTTTTGTGCCTCGCAAGCTCTAATTAATTCATCAGAGGAATCAAAACCAAAAGGCAAAAAAAAGGTTTTTAGTTTAAATTCCTTCTCTAGCCGATTTTTTACTTGCAAATTATAGGTGAAATGTAAGTCATACAGAAATATTGAATTTGTAATATTTGCATTACCACTACCCCTACCTGAAAAGATAAAGGGATTATCGGGATTATAATTTACCAGCTTGATTTTTTTAGACTTTACCCATTGCAGCGATTCTGGAAAAATCTCCAACCCCTTGAAAATCCAAATAACATCTGGATTCTCAAGCTCTACCAATTTCCTGAATTGGGCATTTATTAATTTATATACTGAGGATAGACCCAATCGAAATATAATTTTATTTAAGAAGTTCTTAGAATAATATTCATAAAACAAATTAGGGGCTAAAAATCTCGATACGTTGACTCCAAACTGTTGGAGATACCTGGAATAATAATTTTCTATTGCCGAAAACCCATTTCCCCCTACAATTAAAACTTTCAGATTGTTCATAGTACAGAAAACGCTAGAATCAGTTGGCGCCACTGGGCGTTAAACCCAGCTTTGTCAAACGATCTCCGTAAAATTTAGCTTGATTTTTTATTGTTAGGAATTGATGAGCACGATTTACTGCCCGGGTCTGGATATCCTGACGCAATGTGACGTCAGTTAAATGTAGCCTTAGTGCAGCTTCTAAAGCAGCTATATCACCCTCTTTTACCACTACGCCACCATCAGAAATTAGCTCTGGCAGGGCTCCTGAATCAGATGCGATCACAAGTATCCCACATGCCATTGCCTCTGGCGCAACCCTGCCATATTGTTCTTTCCATTTCGGGGTTGAGATAGAGGGCATTACAATTATATCTGCCGTGTTCATATAGTCTGCCACCTCGGTGTGATTTGCCTCTATATAAATAACACGTTCACACAAGCCTTGCTGTTTAATCAAATCATCAATTGTTTTCTGGTAGCGCGTAATTGAATGGCTGAATTTATCCAACATAAAGTTCCACTCCAAATCCTTCAATCTACCCAGCGCTTGAACCAACAGATGTACTCCTTTCTCCTCAATTACTCTACCAAAATAGGCAATAGTATCTGATTTAATATTTAATTCTTTAACCAGAGATTGTCTTTTATCAGGATTAGGAAAGAAAATTGAACTATCAAATCCCAGCGGAATTTTTATCACGTTTTGATAGCCTTTGCCTTTAAACAATGCGGTTCCATCACCACTAATGGTAAATACGGTGTTTATATTTCTCTTTGCTAATAAGTAGAGTGCTTTCTTCACGAGTGAAGACGGCAAAGAGGATATCCCTTTTCTTAAAAGTGTTGGCCATACATCAAAAGATAAGTTTTCACATGAAAGAGAAAATAAAATAATTTTTCTGTTCCTACATAACTGACCTATTCTAACTGCCATCGTACTAACAGGATCACTTTCTATTAATATTACTTTAGGCTTTCTTGCGTTCAGAAGCTCTGCTATTTTTTGAAAATAAAAAGTTCTCGGATTGGAACCTGATAGCTTCAAAAAATGAATAGTCGGATCTGTATCTCTTTTCTTTTCTGCAACCAATACATTTCCATCGGCAAGCGGATAGGTAGAAGGGATGACCATTTCTATCGCCCATCCCAATTTAATCATTTCAATATAAACATTTCTGTTTATGGCTGTAACCGATGCCGTTGAAACAACTAATAGATCAATCATTTTTACTAAAGTGTAGATTACAAAAACGAATCATGTCATCCAATTCCAATTCGTAATTATTGAATGGTTCAAAGCCCAGTTCTTTCAACCTACCTGACGTGATAGAAAAATACGGGTCTTTTATCTTGCTACTTCCTTCAGGCAAAATAATAGGGATGGATAACCCTATAACTCTTGCGTACGCGTTCTTTACTGCTTCCGCCATCTCTAACACCGTTTTACATTTCCCTGCGGCAAGATTAAAGATTGGATGGTGGTTTATCCCAGGCATTTCTAACAGTGTTTCTACTGCCCTCACAACATCCGATAGCGCTATAAAATCTCGATACTGCATACCGCTTGAGGTAAGACGAATCTCCTTATTTATAATTGCGTGTCTACAGATATCATTTAGTAACAAACTCCAGCGGTTTACAGAAGGAAATAGTGGCCTTCCAAAAGAGTTAGAAAGTCGCACTACAATGCCATCTATCTTACCTGACTCATTGGCAGCCAATACATAATCTTCGGCCGCCCGATGGGTAATAGCATACGGATGAAGGGGTCTCGGCATGGTGAACTCATCCATGTTATTGTTCTCTACGTTTTTGCCATAAATGTGGATGGTCGAGAAAAAAATAAACCGTTTTACTTTTTTGTGAATAGCATTCTCAAGTAGTTGCCTTGTGTGATTAATGTTGACAAGAATTGCTTGATCGGGATGGGTAACACATTCTATTTCGTTTAATGCTGCTAAATGAATAATTGTATCAATTCCATCCGGAAATGTATCAGGCAATAGAAGAGCAGGATGATTTATGAACTCAACATTAGTAAAAGAATCAACAACTGTGTTGCTTGGTTTACTCCTAGAACTTACCACCAAAGAATAAGACGCTTGAAGACGTTCAACTATTCTTCCCCCTACGTAACCTAAGCCCCCAGTAATCAATATCCTCCTACCCATTCTTAAAATGTTGGATATTCAATTATACCCGAATCAATCGAGCACGTTTCGGCTTCATTTGGATCATGTTCAATACTCGATATATTTAACAAAATACTATCGCCTTTATATATTCCTTCGAATGCCACCCACAGACCGGGGTGTATAGTCAATCGCTGGTAGTTTTCGCTTGGAGAAAGCTCAAAAATTGAATATTGTTTATAGGACGAGCTATCCACTCGGTCATCAAAAATAGTAAACCGAATCTTTCCGTAGGGAACAACAATATTCAGCACCATATCATGATGCTTTTTCCAACCTTTTCTCGCACCTTCTTTAATCAACGAAAAGTACACTTCACCAAAAGAAGTAAAAGTATCTTCGCTTTTTTTTAAGGCATGCATTACGTTTCCGAGTTCGTTGGTAATAATCTTCAACGGTGTAAGAGCAACTCCTTGCATTAATTGGCCCATGCTATCTCTTTGGTCTTAGCCTCATTTGTGTAGTTTGAAATTTGATCTACGGTTAACGAATACATTTCACTTATATCAGAGTAAAATTCCAAATACCATAAAGCTGTGTAATTAACCGTCAAATCAAAATTAAGAACTGGTTTCCAGTGCAACTGGTGGAGTGCTTTATCACAATTTAATTTTAACAAGCCTGCCTCATGAAATTTATGATTAGAATCAAAAATAAACCGATCAAAGGAAGTATTGAATTTCCAAAGTGTGGAGATCCTAGACAGCAGTTCATAGACAGTATGGCTTTGATCGGCCAATGGGCCAAAATTATAAGCCTCGCCACAAATTTTTCTTTCAGTTGTCATTAATTGCGCAACTCTCAAATATCCGCTTAGAGGCTCAAGTACGTGTTGCCAAGGTCTTGTAGCGGTTGGATTTCTTAGTTCAACAGGTACAGAATTATTCCATGCACGAATGCAATCCGGCACAATTCTATTTGCTGCCCAATCTCCTCCGCCTATTACGTTACCGGCTCTTACTGAAACAGTCTGAACATTTGAGTCAACCTTCGAAAAATACGATTGATGATAAGTATTGATGATAAGTTCAGCAGCGCCCTTAGAGGCACTGTAAGGATCTTTTCCGCCTAGGCAATCATTTTCTCTATACCCCCAAGTCCATTCCACGTTATCATAACACTTATCGCTTGTAATAATTACAGCGTTACATTTATTTTTAAGTCCTCTCAATGCCTCCAGTATGTGAGCAGTGCCTAGTACATTTGTAGCTATTGTTTCGATCGGGTTGGTGTAGGAAGCCGAAACAATTGGTTGAGCGGCCAAATGAAAAACAAAGTCCGGACTAATCACCTCAAAAATTCTCTTGATCGATTCTAAGTCTCTAATGTCGGTTTGATAATGCTGAATTCGATCTCTCAACTTTAATGCTTCAAACATGGATGGGTTCGTTGGCACATCTTTTGAAATCCCATAAACTTTAGCACCTAATTCAAGAAGCCAAACAGTGAGCCATGAACCTTTAAACCCAGTATTGCCAGTAACAATTACTTTTTTACCGTTAAATACATTTCCAAAATTACCTATTTCCATACTTTCCACTTAGGTTGATTGGTTGCCCAAAGTTCATTTAATTGGTTCTTATCCCGCAAGGTATCCATGCATTTCCAAAACCCTTGATGTTGAAACGAGTACAGCTCTCCGCTAGAAGCAAGCTGCTCCAATGGTTCTTTTTCAAAAACCGTATTGTCATTTTCTATATAATCTAACACCTCTGGCTGGCAAACAAAAAAGCCACCATTTATCCAAGTGCCATCTCCTTTGGGCTTCTCAAGAAAAGAGTGCACCTGATTATGACTTCCTAACGAAAGAGCACCGAACCTCCCTTCAGGTTGTACGGCCGTCATGGTAGCCAATTTCCCATGCGATTTATGAAACCTAACTAAATCACTAATATTGACATCGGAAACCCCATCTCCATAAGTCAATAAGAACGGTTCATTGCTAATAAATTGTTTAGCTCGCTTTATTCTCCCTCCCGTCATGGTGTCGAGCCCAGTATCCAATAGCGTAATTTTCCAAGGCTCGGAGGCGTTATTATGGATTTTCAAATCATTCGTTGACAGGTCAATTGTCACATCGCTACGATGTAAATAATAGTTGAAAAAATACTCTTTTATTACAAATCCTTTAAAGCCTAGCAAAACTACAAACTCATTAAAACCATAATGAGAATAGACTTTCATAATATGCCACAATATGGGCATACCCCCAATTTCAGCCATGGGCTTAGGTCTTACTTCGGTTTCCTCACTTAATCGGGTGCCAAAACCACCCGCCAAAATCACTACTTTCATGTGTTATAAAATTTCTTTAGTGGCCAAACGGAATCTACACCCCTATCACCAATACGTTGAGTTAACAAGACAGATGGCGATTTCATACTAACTACATGCTACTTTCCAAAACCGTAAACGAATTCGCGGATTGAATCCGCTGATTCACAAATTCAAAATCTCTAATAAAAATAGTGTTGAGATAACCTACTTTACTCACTTCGCTTAACACTCTCAATTTACAGTCATAGGAATAGGATTTAAATCCCTTTGATTCCAGAATGTCAACAATTTCAGACTCTGATATGCCATATCTTTTGCCAGAACCATTTAACTCCATTATCAAGGCCTTCACTTGCTTATTATCTAATGTCTTTAACCCGCCTTTTACTACTTCCAATTCAAAGCCTTCTACATCAACTTTTATCAGCGATGGCTTTTTATCGCTGTCTATTAGCAATTCATCCAGCAAATCTATCGGAACTAATTGAGTATTTCTATCTTGCTGCGTTGCGACATGATTGACAGTATCTAAATCTGTTGTAAAGCTAACCTCACCTTTCACAGAGCCTAACGCAATATTCAGAGGATTTACTTTCTTGTGAATACTATTAACAGAAATATTGGCCTTCAGCTTTTTAAATGTGTCGGGTACCGGTTCAATAGCAATTACATCCGCACCAACATGGGCGGCTGCCAAAACTGTATAGCTTCCTATATTGGCTCCAATGTCGACAAACAAATCTTCCTCTCGAAGAAAATGCAAAAGAAAGCCCATGTCATCCAATTCGTGAAGTCCACAATATAAATTGCCGGTAGCACCGGTCATACCTCTGGCAATAATCAGATTTGAACGTTCGGTAAATGAATAGATAATCGGATACGGATTTATTCTGACATTAATTTGCCAAGCAACAAATCTCCAGATAGCACTCGCTTTCGCTTTGTGGTTGAGCGGATGCTTAAGAATATAACTAATAGTTGAAAACAAACCCATAACTAGTTTAGCTCAAGAATAAATTCTTCTAACCTATCAATTTGTTTACTGTACGAATTCTCACTCGCGAAAGACCTTCTAGCCAACATTAGTTCAATTGAGTTATAATCTTTGACATGGCTAACTACTTTACTAAAAAGGTCGGGTAACGTAGCATTATCTTTTCTTTCTGCAATCATTTGAACGAGGTGCGGGTCGCTCCTATAAGTCGTAATATTATTTGAAACAATCACCCTTCCGGTGCTCAAATATTCCATCACTTTGTGATAATTAGTCCCTTTACTCTGATCCTTCTCTACATCATAACAAATTAAAAACACATCCACCGACCGAAGCTCCTTTGCCAGCTTTTCTGATGCGACAGCTCCATGCAACTTTACGTTCTTAAAACTTTTAAGCTTAGTAACAAAATCAATTGAATCGATATCACCACCTCCGCCAATATTTGTCTGCTGAAGGTTATAACTTCCCCAACATTCAAAAATGCAATCAGGGTTATCGTTGATAATCTGAATAAAGATTTTCCTGTCAATATCAGGTCTCAACAAATTTCCAGAAAAGCCAATTCGAATGGGATGGTTAGCCACATAGGCTACCGGGTGCTGAAGAAACTCATCTGATACCCCGTGATGAATAAAATGCTTGGGTGCACTCTTATGATGATATTTATTTAAAATCTCGTGAGTTATCGAGAAAATAATATCGGCTCCGTCAGCAGCAGCAATTGCTGCTTCATTTAGTGGTTCATCTACAGGTTGAAAGACCTTACGTGCATTTTTTGGAAAATAACTAAGTGGGTACAAATTACCTAGGTCGAATGACCAAACAATATCTATTTTACCTACTACCTTTAATAGCCTCTTAACTTGGAAGTACATTAAAAAATGAAATATACTGAGCCATTTAAACTTCAAAAAATACGGAAAGAATAGTGAATGTTGAATCAAAAGAAGATTAGAATAATTTTGAATGGGATCTATTGAAATTGATTTGGCGCTGTTAGCACCTTGCTGCTCTGGCGGATTCAAAAAATAAATCCGGTTTCCCCTTTTTGCCAGCTCAATTGCATAGTGATGTTTCGATAAAAACATCTTTCCCCATGCCTGGGGCGAAAGGATTAAAATGGTTTTACCGCGTAATTCAGCCATCAGACTTCTATTGATAAAATCTGTTAATCGCATTTCCTACATAAGCAATCATCTCTTCAGTCAGCTCTGGATACATGGGCAATGATAGAATTTTGTCTTGGAGAGAAGTAGCTATAGGAAAATCTTGGGGCGGATGTCCAAGGTAATGATATGCTTTTAAATTAGGAAGCGCAGTTGGGTAATGGATGGCTGTTTCAATCCCTTCCTTTTTTAAAAATTCAGCTAACTGATCGCGCCTTTCAGCTTTAATGACATACAAATGAAACGTGTGCTTAGTATGCGCTCTGACTATAGGAATTTGAATATTACTGACACTTAACAATTGCTGATTATAATATTGAGCATTTTCGATTCGTCTATTTGTCCAGTCATGGATATAGGGAAGTTTGGCGCAAAGAATAGCAGCTTGCAGCCCGTCCATGCGGCTATTGATACCCTCTATCTGATGCTGGTGTTTTATAAGTGCACCGTGCCTAGCATACATCGTGAATTTTTCAGAAAGTAGATCATCATCGGTCATAATGCATCCTGCATCTCCGTAGGCGCCTAAATTCTTACCGGGATAAAAACTAAATGAAGAGGCGATTCCAAACGTACCGGCTTTCTTTCCTTTGTATTCTGAAAAATGAGATTGCGCACAATCTTCTATTAAATAGATATTGTGCTTTTTACAAAAAGACTGTATAAAATCCATGTCGCACATTTGCCCCTGCAGATGAACGACAACCATTGCTTTTGTTCTTGGTGATATTTTGCTTTCTAGTTGTGCCTCATCTAAACTAAAATAATCTGGATGAACATCTACAAAAACCGGCCTGGCTCCTGCTTGGCTAATTGTTTCAGAACTGGATATCCAGCTATTTGCTACCGTAATTACTTCATCCCCACCGCTTACCCCCAGCATCTTTAAAATAATATATAAAGAGTCTGTTCCATTGGCACAAGAAATTACATGCTTTACTCCGTACATGTGAGCAAAAGCCAATTCAAAATCCTTAACATATTTACCACCGATAAAAGCAGCGTCTTGAATGACAGATGCAATCGCTTTATCAATGTCTGCTTTTATGCAATTATATTGTGCGGAGAGATCGACAAAAGGAACTCGCATAGGGGAGTATTATTTTTTAGATTGAACGAATGAACTTTGCCGGGTTTCCCGCATAGATACCAGACGTCAAAATATTTTTGGTGACAACTGCGCCAGCTCCAATGACTACATGGTCGCATATTGTAACAGGCAAAATTGTTGCGTTTGATCCGATTGAAACCTGATTGCCAATGTGTGTCGACTTCCACTTGCTACGATCTCCCCCGGCCGGTGTACCGTTTTCAAAAAGATCGTTTATAAACATTACCCCATGACCAATAAAACAGTTTTTACCTATAGTAACTAAACTACATATGAACGTATGAGATTGCACCTTTGTGTGTTCGCCAATAGTAACCTGATTTTGAATCTCGACAAAAGGACCTATAAAGCAGTGAGAGTCAATTTTACACCCATATAAATTAACCGGCTCCACTACTTTTACTGATTCACCAAAAATCACGTCTCGTATTTGCGATCTTAATAGTATTGGCAAGTTCATACACGGATAGCAGCGCTATAAATTTTTTCGATTATTTCTACTGTCTTCAACCCTTCAAAAGAGTTAGCGGTGATCGAAGCGTTATGTTGCAACACTTCTATTAGATTGTCATACACTTTATCATGATTGCTCATCGAGCCTACGTAGTTACCATAGTTATTAGGCTTATTGCCTTCCGGCAGATTCTCAATTTTATAATCCTCTATATTTTGATACTCTAGCTCATTTAAATATTGCCCCCCTATTTTAACGGTGCCTTTTTCGCCAAATAAAACAAGCGAACCTTCCATATTTCTATGATGACTATTCACCGTATAATTAATCGTTCCGATGGCACCGTTATAAAATTCCAAAATCACAACTCCCGTATCTTCAAACTCAATTATTCCTTCGTGGTTAAAATTTCCCATGTATGACTGAACATTTTTGACATCGCCTACAATCCAGTACAACAAGTCGATAAAATGGCTAAATTGAGTAAACAGTGTTCCACCATCAAGTCCTAACGTTCCCTTCCAAGAGTCTCTATAATAATCAGGGTTACGATTCCAAAAGCAGGATAATTGAACACTCATTATTTTTCCAAGCCTACCTTCGTCTATCAGTTTTTTAACTGCGGCAACAGGTGGGTTGTATCGATTTTGCTTAATCGCAAACAATCTCTTGTTTGCTTTTTCGGCCGCTTGGATCATTTGGCCACAGTCGTGAACATTAATGGCCATTGGCTTTTCGCACAACACATGAAAGCCCGCACGAAGAAATTTTATCGAATGTTCGGCATGAAGCCCGTTGGGCGAACAAACGGCAACTACATCCATTTCCTTTTCATGCGCCAGCATTTCCTCGAGCGAATAATAGGCGTTCGCTGAATACGTAGACGCCATCGTGTCTGCTTTCTCTTTCACCGTGTCGCAAACCGCCACGAGTACGCCTTTTGAGTGAATATGTTCTGCATGACGCTGCGCAATGCGACCACATCCAATAATACCGAATTTGATTTTTGACGCCATGGTTATTTGCGGGTAAATATTTTGCGAAACTTTTGTGTTTTCTGAAGCAGTTGCATGTACCCTCTTTTTAAATGGGTATCTGTTTTAAAATCTTCATGCTTGTGAATTGGTGCCCTCATTATCTGCGCAAACTCATCTTCTGAAAGACTTAGTTTTTTCAACACATATTCCTTATCAGAACTCAGTTCAGCCTCCAAATAAAGCGGTAATGCCAACTCGGCTACTGCGATTGCTTTTGTTATCTGTCCGGAGCAAATCAATGTAGAAAGATGTGCCTTTCTTTTATCTATTTTAAATTTCTCGGGTAAAATATAGGCTTGATAAAATTTAGTGAAGAGCGATTCATAATGCTTACCACCGTAATCTCTCCAGTCTAACTCATTGCTAATGAACTTTTTTATCTCCGCCTTATTGTAGGGTACATAGTTTAAGATAGAAATAGGCGAAAGTTTTAATACGGCCGAATAGTATAGATGTCTTTTAAAGTCATAAAACGGATATGTTTTCAACTTCATATTTCCAAATTTGGAATGAATATCTTGAAGGTTTACAAAATCCATTTTCTTGTACAACCAACCGGGCGGCATAATATGTTCGGTAACGATATTAGTGCCGCTTATCAAATAACTAATACGATGCTTTTTGGCCAACTTATACATGGAAGCAAAAATGGCATGATCAGATACCAGCTCAATATCCACAACCGATGCCTTTAAATAGGAGAGTTGTATGTCTTTAAACTCCCGCCAATTGACTACGAGTGTCACCAGATCAATTCCCAGTTTATTAACGATATTTTCGATATTCTTAATGGCCAGTTCAGAATTCCAACCGTTATCTAAATGCACCGCTAAAGGTCTTAGTCCTAGCTTCTTTACTAGGTAGGCTACATAGGTACTATCTACCCCGCCACTTAGTCCAATCAAACAATCGTATTTCTTTCCTTCTCCCCTACGCTTGATTATAGCGGTAAGCTCATGCATCTTTTGTTCACCTTGCTGCCCTGTCAATACATTCTTTTCAGCTTCTCTATACTCGTAATAATAGTTACAGATACCTGCTTCATCAAATACAATATCCGGATCGGCAATATTGTCCATGACAGTAATAGCACATTGGCGATAAAACGGATTTTCTTTACTAAGAACCATCTTGGTTAATCTAAATCAACTGGAAAAAATAATTCTTCTTTTAAATCCTTTTGAGATGGATAACTGATTAATACAGCGCGGTGTGGGCGCTGAAAAACAAACAGGCCACCCGCAGCTACAGCGGAGGCTCCTGCCTGAACCGCCTTTCTAAAATCTTCTAAGGAGGATGCGCCACCCACCGCAACCAATGGAATATTAATTGAAGACGAAACTGCTTTTATCAATACTTCATCAAACCCCTCGAAGGTTCCATCTCTATCTATGGCATTTAATAAAATTTCCCCCGCTCCGTTTGCCTCCATCAACTTTGCAAACTCTATTGGATCTAAATCTGAATTTTTTGTTCCGTTGTTTCCGTAAACTCTATACTTGCCCCACATGTTCTTCTTTACATCCATTGAAATAACAATGCTTTGCCTGCCAACATAGTCAGAAATCTGCTTAATGAAATTGGGGTTCTTGAGGGCTGAAGTATTCAGAATCACCTTTTCAACTCCAATGGCAATCAGGTTTTTCACTTCAGCTAGTGTAGTTATTCCACCCCCATATCCCAATGGCATAAACGCTTCGCTGGCTATTTCCTTGATCGCCTTTATATCAGGAGGTCTCCCCTCTTGAGTGGCTGATATATCTAATACTACAATCTCATCAACTTCTTTATCGTTAAAAACCTTAACCGCATTTATAGGATCACCAATATAAATATGGTTTTTAAATTTAATTGATTTTACCAGTCCGCCATTTTGAATAAGTAATGATGGAATGACTCTAATTCTTTTCATGTTACTTAATAGAGTTTTGCAAAATTCTCTAATAACTTCATTCCATATCGATGGCTTTTTTCTGGATGAAATTGAACCCCCAAAATATTTTTTCGTTCAACACCTGATACAAAGCGGTAACCATAATCAGCATTCACTAAAATATCTTCCTGATGGACTACCTCAGCATGATAAGAATGAACGAAGTAATAACGAGCGTCAACTATATTAGTAAAGAGCAACGATTTTTTTGCTGGTAACACATCAGTCCATCCCATGTGAGGCACCTTTAAAGATGATGGCAATAGTTCCTGCTTAAATCGAACTATTCTCCCATCAATCCATCCCAATCCAGGCAAAATACCCTCTTCACTACCCCGCATAAACAATTGCATACCCACACATACTCCTAAAACCGTAATGCCCCTTTTGAGTACTACTTCATTTAAAACCGGCAGCAATCCGCTTTCTGAAAGCTTGGCAGCACAGGTATCAAAGGCTCCTACACCAGGCAAAATAATTTTTGTGGCCGATTCAATCTGAGCTTCTGCTGACGTAATCCTAGAGGGCACACCAATTTTCTTGAGCATGTTTTGCATGGATGCCAAGTTGCCAACGCCATAGTCAACGATGGTAAGCATCAACTAATTTTCATGTTAAAGATTTTACAAAATCGACTGAATGTCATCGCTCTAAAATAAATAGGCTCGTACCCAAGCTTGCCCTCAACAAACTTATCAAATCGATTCACAAGCTCCTCTGTAAATACTCCCGCAACCTTACTAATAGTAATAAGGTCATCTCGCACTCTTTCTTTATTCTGAAGAATCCACTCACGATCGGGTGCTACAAAACCCATCTTGTCTTTACGAAACTTAATTGCCTCTGGTAATTCGTTAATGGCTTCGCGCAATACATACTTTGAATAGCCATTCCAAATTTTGTGTGAAGAGTCTAACCCGATACAATATTCAACCAACCGATGATCTAAAAATGGTAGCCGCGACTCAATCGAAAATAGCATGGAATTCCTATCCTCCGAATGAAGTTGATAGGGAATACTTGTTTGACAAATCTCCGCAATACTAAGATCACGGATAGTATTTGCTCTCCACTGCAAGTTGGATTTCACGGCCAATCGTTGCCAGTTATCAGTTAGCCAAGGATATTGCGGTTTTCCTGCGATTTTCTTTAACGCGTGAATTACTCTTACTGTCAGCCGTGAGTGCAGCATTCTCTTTGCCTCTGAAAAAAAACTAACCTTTTTATGAGCTGCTTTTTGCCTGATAAGGGATATGGCTTCTGTCCATTTAAAGGCTGAAATAAGTTCGATTATCCGTGTATCAAAAAACTCCCCGTACCCACATAAGTATTCGTCAGAACCTTGTCCATCCTGCATGACAATCAGGCGTTCTTCTTTTGCCTTTTCAAATACTTTATACTCCGAAAAATGGGAAGCGGTGCTGAAAGGCTGATCTTGATGATATAACATTACGTCCAAAATACCTTTGTCCAATAAATCGTTTAGCTCAGGATAAACTTTTGCTGCCTGAAAACCCGTTTGCTTTGTGACTAGGTCACTGAACTTTTGTTCATCATACCTGCTATCTTTATAACAAGAGGTAATGGTAGCAAAATCTTGATTAGCCATTCGCTGGCTCGCAATCACACTCACAATTGAAGAGCTGTCAATTCCACCCGACAAACAACTACCCACTCTTACATCAGAACGCATTCGTACCTTAACACTTTCTAAAAAAAGAGAGCGCACTTTTTCTACCGCAGTCTCACTGTTTTCTTGCACTGAAATACTGGCCATTTGCAAATCATACCACGGCAACACCTGAAATTGATGCGTTACCAGATTATACGTTAAAAAATTTCCGGCCTTTAATTCATTCACGCCCTCAAAAAAGGTTTGTTCAGAATAATTTAATAGGCCAGCCGTTAAGAAATTTACGGCAACAGATTTATTTAAGACTGGAATAAACCCTGGCACTACCGTAAATTGCTTGATCTCAGAGCCGGCCAAAAAATAATTTTGAACAGTTGTATAGTACAGCGGTTTAATACCGAAGTGATCTCTGCAAAAAATAACTTCATTTTTTGTTTCATCAGCAATGGCAAAGGCCCACATCCCATTAAATTTCTTGAATGCTTCGGTACCCCACTGCCGGTAGGCCGCCAATATCACTTCGGTATCAGTTTCTGAAATGAACGTATTCCCAAGCAATTTCAATTCGTCTCTTAATTCAAGGTAGTTATAGATCTCTCCATTGTAGGTAATGCAAAGATTTTCTCGTTGCATAGGCTGATGCCCTGCCTGACTTAAATCTAAAATGGAAAGTCTACGATGCCCAAAAGCAAAATTATCTCCATAGAAAAAGCCTTCATCATCAGGTCCACGATGAGTAACTTTGTCATTCACTGATTTTACTAAATCCGGATCTATTTGTCGATCTCGATAATCTACTACGACACTAATCCCACACACAAATTAGACGTTTAAGTATTTAATCCGATACGATTCAAATCTTTCTTGAGGTATGTATCCATTGTATTGACTTTTAGTTTTCGAGAATTTACATTCATCCCTATTCAATTCTTGTATTTTTTTTGCAGGATTACCAACCAAAACACAGTAGCCTTCTGGAAAAGATTTTGTAACAATTGCCCCAGCACCAACTATTGTGAAATCACCCAATTCAATCCCGGGTAATATAACTACTCCCATTCCAATCCAACAATGTCGGCCTATCACTATTGGTCTATCCCCAATTTGAATACGGTAGTCGTAGAGACTGTGATTACCACTCATAAGCCCCACATTGGGGCCAATTTGTGTATAGTCACCAATATAAATTTTATTCACCGCATGAATATAGCAACCAGGGTTGTAGCCAGGACATGTGTCGATCCCCGCATAAACATTTTTCGGGTAACTTACAATACTAGCGTGGTGCATAGGCCAGTACGCTGTACGATTTATCCCCACAACTTTTTGCAAAAACCAAATAAGCACGGTTATCTCAGTTTCAGATCCTTTTGTGTTTCGTACAAATCTAAAATAAGGAAGTTGGACTAGGACGAAACTAACACATTGTGCCAGATATTGGAAAATTAAAAGTGGATTGTAAACTATCCTTCTAAAAACTCCTAAAAGCCTATTCATACCTTGTAATTAGCCGAAAAAGGATTGCTCGAAAAAGAATGCATGTAGGGGTTTGATGGGGAGTAATCCGTAAATGGATCAATTGCTATTGGCTTATTAAACGCCTTAACGAGTTCAGTCATGTCAATTCCAAATCGTGCTTTTATCTTTCTAAAAAATGTAAATCTTCCCTTGATAAAGTTTCGTACAATCGCTTTTACTAAAATGATTCTCAAATTCTCTTTTGCTAGAATGATCTCTTCTTCGCTCAATGGGCATTTGATATCATCTAAAAAGGAAAATTTCATTTCGATTGACTCGAAAATGCCTTCAACAGAGTGTAAAAATGTTCCAGATGCCTGTCCAGGCGTTTCGCGCCACCAGGTAAGTCCATCACCAATCACCAAACTATCAAATTGAGAAGCAATCCTATACCTGATAAAATCATCACCGGCACGATAACCATCCGATAACCCGCCAACTTGAACGAGAATCTTTGTGCGAAATAGAACATTAGAAAATGCTGTTCCTAAAAAACCGTGCCCGAAATATTCTCCTACATAGAATTGGTGTGGCGTAACGACAATGGGAAAAAATAAATTATTTTTAAACCACCGCATTAACGCCATTCCGCAACCAGGAAAGGCATGAAGTGTCTTAACCATAAAATCCAACCCATGCGGATAAATCATATCATCTCCATCAATAAAAATCAGGTACTCTCCTTTCGCCAGTTGAATTGCTTTGTTTCTGTTTGGATACTCACCAATATTTTGCTCGTTTCTGTATTTTACGATTCGAGGATCCCTAAATCCAGCAACAATTTCCCACGTGTTATCTGAAGATGAATCATCCCCAATAATCAATTCAAAGTTCGGATAACTGGAAGCTAAGATACTTTCAATGGCATCTCGCACATACGCACTTGAATTGTAGGTGACTGTTATAACTGTTACCAGAGGATTATTTGCTACGCTCATCTATACGTGTAATTTTCCAAATAGAACTGCGCAATATTATCTCTGTATTGATCGTAGCTGTAGTATTTTGAACAAAGCTCAAATTGCTTTGATTGAGTTTCTGTATACGTAGATTCGCTGTTTAAATACATGATATCGTCAGCTAATTTAATCGCCATTTCAGTATAGGAGGGATAAATACCCTGCAATCCTCTAAAATCCTCAGTAAAAAATTCTTCATTGTAAACAGCAAATCCAATAGCACCGCTAAAAATTGGTTCAATTAGATATCCATCAAGGCCCTCGCCAAAAGTAAGTGTCCATTTTGCATAGGATATTACGTCTTTGTATTGCTCATAAGTAAGATTTTGAATTATCTGAATTTTAAGGTTCGGTAGCTTAGAAAGTTGTGTCAAAATATCATCCTTGCCGGGATGTGAGTCCGGTGAGACAACTAAAAAATCTCTCTTCACCTTAAAACTTCGAAATTGATATTTTTCAGGACTGATCCAAACACTAAATTTATGAAGTGGCACCTGATACCGCTGTTGCATTTCGCGCGTACAATACTGCTCGTGTGCAGAAGTAATGGTTATCTTATTTGATAACTTCTTGAGAAGACCTACCTCATCAGGCGTAGGCATTAGTTGAATATTTTGATTCAGGATATTAAGTCTAAAATATTCTCTTTTCTGTAACCAATTGAATTTACCAGCTAGAAGCATTTTATAAAAATAATTGGTAAGATATTCCGGAATATGAACCAATACCTCCTGCACGTGACTAAAATAGCGATCGAGTTGATTGTATCGAAATACTGAAGTTTGATTTCTAAACTGAGTATGTTCATTTAATAAGTGCTGCTCAGGAAATGTACACAAGATAACTTCAGAACCATGCATTTCCCCAAGCCTTGCGGTCTCTTCGCACAACGAAACAATTGACATAATACCACCTGATATTCTATCTTTCCCAGTTTGATAGTCGGCTCCTTCAATTAAAAAAATAATAAGCTTAGTAGCATTTGCATCCTTTTTCAAAATTCGTTGATCCTGAATAGAACGAACCGTTATTTCTCGAATTACTTTACGCCTTTCCTGAGGATAGCGTATCAGCCTTAGAATTGGCTTTATAAAATCGGGAATAAAATCTCTTAATTGCATTCTTACAAAACCGCCTAGCGTGCAGGTATCCCTTTCACCGTAACTCCATCAGGAATATCTTTAGTAACTACAGCACCAGCCCCTACTCTAACATTTTTGCCGATTTTTATCCCTGGCAAAACGATTGCACCACTCCCTATGGAGGTGAGGTTTCCAATAGTGACGTGTCCTAGAATATGACTTCCCGGCAATATCTCGCAAAAGTCACCGATCTTGCAATCATGATGGACGCTTGCGTGAATATGAATCAGTGTGCCCCTACCAATACTTACTGACTCTGTAATTACTGCAAGTGGCATAACATTAAGGCCTTCTCCTAAAAGCACTTCATGAGAACCGACAATTGCACTATTGGCAATGATAGAAGTTAGATGTCCGCCCCATTGAGCAAATTTATCTGCTAACATTTTTCGATGGTTAGGATTGCCTATCGCCAATGCAAATCTAGGATCTTGAGATAGAATTTCTCTGGCTTGGTTTTCTGTTCGTACAATAGGATACAAATTAAATAATGCCGCAGGTAGTTGGGCTGTAACATCATCAAATAAAAAAATTGGTGATGTCTCGCCATTTGCATTTAAAACACTCACAAGTTCTTTCGCATGCCCCCCTGCACCAACTAATAACATCTCTTAGAATTTTAAAACAGCTGCAATTATTGAACAAATCCGTTTTGTTTCCTCTTGTGGTAAATCGTAATATAAAGGAAGGCACATCACACGCCTTGATATAGAATCTGCAACAAACATAGGCTCATTATCTACATAGGGAAGTGTATTCAGCGATGGGTAGAAATATCTTCGAGGGTAAATTTCTGAAGCTACCAAGGCGTCACGCACCTTAATTAGTTGTTCTTCAGTTGAAAATAATACAGGGTAGTAGGCGTAGTTATAACTAACATGCTCGGCTATAGCCGGCCGCTCAACAGATACTCCAAACTGAGATATCCATTGGCTATACAGTTGACTCAATCCTTTGCGCCTATCTAAATTGGAATCTATATAGGGAAAGTTGGAAAGCCCCATAGCGGCATGAAACTCGGAATTTTTTCCATTTATACCCACACCCCAAAATTCCTCTTGACCGTTGTGACCAAAGTTGCGCATATAAGAAATTTTATGTGCCAGCTCTTCATCGTTAGTCGCTATGCCTCCACCTTCAACTGTGTGAAACAATTTAGTTGCGTGAAAACTCAAGGTTGAAATATCTCCATAGTTCAAAAGGGGAATGCCCTTGTGCGCTACACCAAAAGCATGAGCAGCGTCATATACCACCTTCAGGTTATACTTGCGTGCAATGTCTGCAATGGCGTCTACATCGCACGGTATACCATACACATGGGTGGCAAGTATCGCTGAGGTTTGTTCTGTAATGGCTGCCTCAATCCGTGATGGATCAATTGTAAAAGTGGATGGATCAATGTCAACAAAAACAGGTTTAGCGTTTTCCCACACAATAGAAGATGTAGTGGCGACATATGAAAATGGCGTGGTGATAATCTCGCCCTTTAAATCAAGTGCCTTGATCGCCAATTGAAGTGCAATGGTGCCGTTACTTAAAAAATA
>Ga0163144_10007561_pt1 | contig 23796 bp, 17 predicted proteins | sample OliLak19BULKMAT1_FD_123175 | JGI IMG/M metagenome (GOLD analysis project Ga0163144, IMG submission 123175) | Freshwater microbial mat bacterial communities from Lake Vanda, McMurdo Dry Valleys, Antarctica - Oligotrophic Lake LV.19.BULKMAT1 | ecosystem: Environmental > Aquatic > Freshwater >...
GACGAGGACGAGGACGAGGACGAGGACAACGATGAGTGACGGCTCCACGATCGACGTCGCGACCGCGTTCGGCGCGACCGGGCTCGACGTCGACGACGGCGCGCTGCGGCTGCGCGTGCCCACCGACGCGACCCGCGGCGACGCGCGGATCGCCGGCCGCCTCCACCGCCCGGGCGTGATCCGCGACGCGCTGCTCGCGATCGGCGACGTGCTCGCGTCCGACCTGCGCCACCGCGCCGGCGATCGCGCGGACTACCTCGCGTACCTGATCGCCAAGGGCAAGGGCGTGACCAAGCAGGTGTGGGACGCGCAGAAGGAGTTCCTCGCGCTGACCTACTCCGAGGCCGCGCGCGCCGAGGAGCCGCTCGCGCCGCTGCTGACCGTGTCCGACGACGCGGTCCGCCTCGAGCTGCTGTCGCGCGACGAGTCGACCTACGCGCTGCTGACGGTGCGGCGCGGCGCGTTCGTCGACGGCGCGACCCTCGCGGCGGGCACCACCCACCTCGACGTCACCGCGGAGCTGCTGCGCGCGATCGGCCGGATCCGCACGTACCGCGCGACGACGATCGAGACGTCCACCGCCGACGCGGCCCCGCGCGGTCGTCGCGTGCCGCTGCGCTGGCTGCGCGCGTTCGGCCAGATGCAGGCGGCGACGCTGCTGCCCGCCGACACGTTCGAGCTCGCGCCCGTCGATCTCTACAACGTCCTGCTCGCCCTCCGGCTGCGCAAGGCGCGCAAGCCGCCGCGCGCGCTCCGCTACGAGCTGATCCCCGGCGAGCCGCCGCGGATCGTCCTCGAGCCGTGGGATCTCGTGCTCGGCGGCCACGGCGCGCCGTTCGCCGGCCCGCGTCCGGTCGTGGTGCGGACGTGGGGGCGCAACCGCCTCGGCGTCCTGACCCGCGTGCTGCCGCACGTGCGCAGCGTCCGGGTCCACGTGCTCGGCGCCGGCCTGCCCGCGCTGTACGTCGCCGATCTGGGCGACGTGACGCTGACGATCGCGCTGTCGGGCTGGACCGACGCCGGCTGGGCCGGCATCTCGACCTTCGATCTGCTCGCGTCCGAGGCAGGCGGCGCGAGCGACCTCGGCGCGCAGGTCCGCGCCCAGCTCCCCGCGACGATCGACGAGCTCACGACGCGGCTCGGCCGGCCGCGCCCCGAGGTCCGCGCGGCGGTCCTCGGCGAGCTGTCGCAGCTCCGCGCCGGCCACGACGTCGCGACCGGCGTGGTGTTCGCGCGCCCGCTGCTCGCGACCCCGCTGCCCGCCGACGCGCTGCGGTTCCGCGACGCGCGCGAGGCCGCGGCGCACCGCCTGCTCGCCGAGCCCGGCCAGGTCGAGCTCGTCCGTGTCCACGAGCTGCCGGAGGGCCGCTCGATCGAGGGCCAGGTCGACGACCGCAAGGCGCACCGCCGGTTCCACGCCTCGTTCACGCTCGATCGCGAGGGCCGCACCGCCGCCGCGACCTGCACCTGCCCGACGTTCCGCCGGTCCGGCCTCCGCGAGGGCCCGTGCGAGCACATGATCGCGGTGCGCGTGCGCTACGTGCGCGAGCAGGCGCGGCTCGAGGCGGCGCGCGGCACCGACGAGGGCCGCAAGCTCATCCGCGCCGAGACGCGCACGCTGTCACGCCGCACCACCACCGGCACCGAGACGTATCGGCTGTCGCTCGACGGGCGTCACGTGATCGCGCGCTACGGCGTCGTCGAGCCGCTGCGCATGCAGCGCCTGCGGTTCGACTCCGACGACGACGCTCGCGCCGCGTACTTCGCGCGGCTCGAGCAACTTGGTGACCGCGGCTACCTCGACGGAGGCGCCGGTGATTGAGCCCCGGTTCGCAGCGTGGGGGCGCGGGACGCCTCGGCGTCCCGCTGGGGGTACCTCCCACGCGAGAGGGGCGGAAAACAATTGTGATAGGCTCGCTTTCGAGGAGGAGAGGTCCAACCCGTTAGCCAGCGCTTCGGCGCATGAGCGGCGTCGCGCCGCTCGGGCACAATCACTAGGCATTCTCCACAAGGTAGGCTGTTCGTGGTTTGCTAGCGCTGGGGGCGCCCTGAAGACGCGCCCAGCTGGACCAACCACGCAACCGGGGTTTGGGCGCGTCTTCAGGGCGCCCCCAGCGCTGCAAACCGGTGAGCCTACCGTGTCCCATGAGGGATGTAGCGGGCCGGGACTTCTCCTCCTCACTTTGGTGTCGGCGTGACCGTCGCGTGGATCGACGTCGCGGCGAAGGGCGGCATGCGGCCGTGGGTCGACAGCGAGCTCGAGCGGCTCGGGCTGCGCGATCCGGGCGTGCCGTCGTCGATGACGGACGCCGAGAAGAAGGCGTACAAGGCGAAGCGCGAGGAGGAGCGGCGGGTCCGGCGCGAGCTGTTCGCCGCCGCGTGGGCCGCGTACAAGCGCGCGCACATCGTCCACCTCGGCGCCGGCGTGTGGTGGCACGACACCGCCGAGGCCGACAAGTTCGACGCGCCCGACGCGGACCGGCTCAAGCGCGACAACGCGCTGCCCGATCTACTGTCGGGTCCGGACGCCGTCGACGCGCTCGCCAAGGCGCTCGACCTCAGCGTCGCGCGGCTGCGCTGGCTGACGTTCCACCGCGACGTCGACAGCGGCACGCACTACCACCGCTGGCTCGTGCCCAAGCGCGACGGCAGCATGCGGCTGATCTCGGCGCCCAAGCCGGAGCTCAAGGCGGCGCAGCGCTGGGTCGCGCACCAGGTCACCGAGCACCTGCCGGTGCACGGCGCGGCGCACGGCTTCCTGCCCGGCCGCTCGATCGTCACCAACGCGCTGCCCCACGCCGGCGCGCGCGTCGTCGTGAAGCTCGACATCCGCGGGTTCTACCCGACGGTGACGTTCCGCCGCGTCAAGGGGCTGCTCCGCAAGGCCGGCCTCGGCGAGCAGGTCGCGACGCTGATGGCGCTGCTCGCCACCGAGGCGCCGCGCGAGGAGATGGTGATCCGCGGCAAGACGTTCCACGTCGCCACCGGGCCGCGCTCGCTGCCGCAGGGCGCGCCGACCAGCCCGTCGATCACCAACGCGCTGTGCCTGCGGCTCGACTGCCGGCTCGCCGGGCTCGCGCGCAAGCTCGGCGCCCGCTACACGCGCTACGCCGACGACCTCACGTTCTCGTTCCACGGCGCGCGCGAGCCGGGCAAGAAGGATCCGGTCGCGGGCCTGCTGCGCGCGGTCACCGAGATCGTCAAGGCCGAGGGCTTCGTGATCCACGGCAAGAAGACTCGCGTGATGCGCTCGGGCGGCCGCCAGAAGGTGACCGGGCTGATCGTCAACACCGCCGAGGGCCGGCCCGCCGCGCGCGTGCCGCGCAAGACGCTGCGCTGGCTGCGCGCCGCGATCAAGAACCGCGAGCTCGGCCGCCCCGGCAAGGGCGAGACGATCCCGCAGCTGCGCGGCCAGGCCGCGTTCGTGATGATGACCGATCGCGACAAGGGGCTCGCCCTGATGGCGCGCCTCGACCGACTCGAGGGAGGCACCGATGAGTGAGTGGCAAGTTCACCTGGAGTTCGAGGACGGGTCGTCGGCCAAGTTCTGGCGCGCGCGCGTCGAGGCCAAGACCCTCTACGTCAACTACGGCAAGATCGGCTCCGACGGACAGACCCAGGTGAAGGACCTGGGCAGCCCCGACGCGGCGAAGAAGGAGATCGAGAAGCTCGAGCGCGAGAAGCGCAAGAAGGGCTACGTCGACGCGGGCGGCGGCGGTGGCGGTGAGGACGCCGACGATGACGAGGAGGACGACGAGGACGAGGACGAGGAGGAAGAGGAAGAGGAAGAGGAGAAGCCCGCGCCCAAGCAGGCCGCGGCCAAGAGCGCCGGCGCCTCGACCAAGCTCACGATGAGCGCCAAGGGCAGGAAGCTCGCCACGACGCTGTCGCTCGACGGCGCCACCGTCCGCATGGACGCGCTCGAGACCTACTCGACGCCCGACGCCGCGAAGCAGGCGTACTACCGCCTGCTCGCGCAGCTGCTCGGCGAGGGCTACTCGGAGAGTTGAAGACCCTCCGCGACGGCGAGGAGGTCGAGGTCCAGGGGTCGTCGAGCACGTACACGCTCGAGCGCAAGGGCGACGTCTACGCTTGCACCTGCCCTGCCTGGCGCAACCAGAGCGCGGGCATCCACGTGCGGACGTGCAAGCACCTCCGCGCGTACCTCGGCGAGGAGGTCGAGCTCGCGCGGGTCGGCGCGCACCAGGTCATGCGCGCCGGCGGCGCCGGCGGCGCGCGGACGTCGAGGGCGGCGAAGCCGAAAAAGGCGTCCGAGCCGCCGATCCTGCTCGCGCACAAGTGGGAGGTCGACACCCGGCCCGACGGCTGGTGGATGAGCGAGAAGCTCGACGGCATCCGCGCCTACTGGGACGGCGCGTCGTTCATCTCGCGGCTCGGCAACCGGTTCGACGCGCCGGCGTGGTTCGTCGCGGGCCTGCCCGACGAGCCGCTCGACGGCGAGCTGTGGGTCGGCCGCAAGAAGTTCCAGCGCACGACCAGCATCGTGCGGCGCGTCGGCGGCGGCGACGAGTGGAAGGAGCTGCGCTACGTGATCTTCGACGCGCCGGCGCAGCGCGCGACGTTCGAGGAGCGCGTCGCGCACTGCCAGGCGCTGCTCGCGAAGCACAAGCCGCCGTACGCGCGGTGGCACGCGCAGGAGCCGTGTCGCGACATCGAGCATCTGCGCGCGGAGCTCGCGCGCGTCGAGGGCCTGGGCGGCGAGGGCCTGATGCTGCGGCGGCCCGGCTCGACGTACGACGTCGGGCGGTCGCAGTCGCTGCTCAAGGTCAAGACGTTCCACGACGCCGAGGCGCGCGTCATGCGCCACGTGCCCGGCGCGGGCAAGCACAAGGGCCGGCTCGGCGCGTGCGAGGTCGAGCTGCCCGACGGCACGAGGTTCAACGTCGGCACCGGGTTCTCCGACGACGAGCGCGAGGCGCCGCCGCCGATCGGCGCGGTGATCACGTTCCGCTACCAGGAGCTGTCGGACGACGGCGTGCCGCGGTTCCCGAGCTACGTCGGCGTGCGGATCGATCTCGACCTACCCGCGCCGAAGTCGACGCCGAAGCCGAGCGCGCACCACAAGCTGCTCACCCGCGCGGGAGTCGCCGTCACGCTCACCGTCGAAGGCACGACGCTGCGCCGCGAGACCGTGGAGTCGTTCCGCGATCCCGCGACTGCCAAGCAGGCGTACTACCGCCTGCTCGCGCAGCTGCTCGGCGACGGTCACTCGGAAGCCTAGGCTACTTGTCGGGACAGCCGTCGCTGTCCTTCTTGCCGTTGTAGGTCTCGGGCACGCTCGGGCACTGATCGTTGGCGTCGAGGATGCCGTCGGCGTCGTTGTCCGGATCGGGGCAGCCGTCCTGATCCTCGAACCCGTCCAGGTCCTCCGGATCGTTCGGGCACAGATCGTCGACGTCGAAGATGCCGTCGTAGTCGTTGTCCGGATCGGGGCAGCCGTCGCCGTCCTGGAGCTGGTCGAAGTCTTCGGGGTCATCGGGACACGAGTCGGCGTCGTCGAGGATCCCGTCGCCGTCGCGATCCTGGGTGTTCCCCTCGGGGCAGCCGTCCTCGTCCTCGAACCCGTCCTTGTCCTCCGGGTCGAGCGGGCAACGATCATGTACGTCCAGCAGGCCGTCGCGGTCGTTGTCGGCCTCGGGGCAGCCGTCCACGTCCTGGTACGAGTCGTAGTCCTCGGGATCGTCGGGACACGCGTCGACCGCATCGGCGACACCGTCGAGGTCGCGTTCCGGCCCGGTGGGCGCCTTGCGACGCTCCTCCGGGCCGGTGGCGCCGGTGCCGTCGGGATCCGTCGAGTTGCCGACGCCCGTCCCCGGCGTCGCCGCCGGCTTCGGGCCACAGCCGAGCGCGAGCGCGCCGACGAGCAAGGTGAAGAGCGTGCTGCGCATGGTGTTCACTCCGGGCAACCTTCCTCGGTGCAGCCGGCGTCCGGATCCGGCTCGGGCTCCGGCTCGGGATCCGCCTCCGGATCCGGCTCGGGCTCCGGCTCGGGATCGCCGCCGCCGCCGCCGCCGTCGGCCGCGCCGCACGCCGGATCGTCCGGGCACTCGTCCTCGAAGTCGCGCACGCCGTCCTGATCGTTGTCCTCGTCGGGACAGCCGTCCTCGTCGCGGAACCCGTCGAGATCCTCCGGATACTGCGCGCACTGGTCCACGGCGTTCGCGCGCCCGTCACCGTCGGCGTCGCCGGGCGTGGGCTTGCCGGGCGTCGCCGCGACCGGCACGGGCTTGCTGCCGCACGCGCCGAGCGCCATCGCCAGCGCGATCCCCAGGAGGCGATTCATGCCTCCTGCCATAACACGTCAGTCGACGATCGGCGCGGACGTGGTGACCGCGGCGCCCCACCACCGCGGCGCGCTGGTCTCCTGGTACGCGCCGACGCCGGTGGTCGTGTTCACGAGCACGAACTGCCCGCTCTCCGCGAACCCGAACACCTGGCCCTCCCAGAACCCGATGCCCCACAGATCGCCGTAGCCGGTGTCGCTGCCGATCGGCGTGGCGTCGAACGTCACCGGCGCGAGCCGCACGAGCGTGTCGTTGCCGGTCGTGCCGCCCACCGTGGCGACCGTGCCGAAGCCGTTGACCGAGACGATGTCGCCGCTCGACACGTAGCCGTGGCCCATGTCGCCGACCTGCGTGACCGCGCCGGTCATCGGATCGATCGAGAAGATCTTGCCGTCGGTGTTGCGCGAGCCGACGAGGACGTCGGGCCCCTCGGGGAACCCGACCTGCCCCGCCGGCACGAACGACAGGCCGTTGAACATGCCCTGGAGGTTCGACGACAGCAGCGTGCACGCCGCGGTGGTCGCGTCGATCCGGTACACGCGCGTGTACGAGATCCCGATCATCAGGCCGTCCTTGTCGATCGCGATGTCGGTCATCGAGTCGGCGAAGCCCGGCCAGGTGAACGGCGCGACCAGCGACACCGTGAACGTCTCCGGATCGACCTTGTACAGCTCGTCGGACGAGTGCGCGAACACCGCGGCGTTCTCCGCCGGCCCGATGCTCGGGTTCGCGTCGGGCGCGTCGTCGCCACCGTCATCACCGCCGGTGTCGTCGCCGCCCTGGACCGAAGGCCCGCAGGCGGCGAGCGCGAGCGCGAGGCAGGTGGCGAGGCGCGCGGTCACGGGTTGCAGATCTCCGAGGCCGAGCCGACGTCGCCGGTCACGGTGAGGGTCCAGGTCCCGCACGACGTCGAGTTCCAGTGCCGGACCTCGATGACCACGTAGCCGTCGTCCCACGTGAAGTCGTCGTCGTTGGCCTGGTAGTCGACGGTGTCGGTGTGTCCGTCGAGCCCGCCCAGCGCCGAGCCGCCGACGTACGTGCCGCCGCAGCTCGAGCAGTAGACGTAGAGGTCGTAGTCCGCGCCCGGCGGGCTGGTCAGCTGGATCCGCGCGACGATGTCCTCGCCACCGAGGCTGGTCTCCTCGATGAACACGCGCTCCCAGTACTCGACGTTGCGCGACACGCTGACCGAGCCGCCTTCGTCGCCCGACACCCCACCCATGTAGTGGTACGTGCTCGAGGAGCAGGCCATGTTGGTGTTCCCGCCGTCGTCGTCGATCACGCCGTTGCAGTCCTGATCGCTGCCGTCGCAGGTCTCGATCGTGCTGCTGGTGTTGTCGGGGCACGCGAGCGCGCCGCCGGTGCAGATCGACAGCGCCTCCTGGCAGGAGTCCGTGTCGCCCGAACCGTCGCACCACTGGCTGACGGCGGGATCCTCGGAGCCGTCGACGCTCCCCGTGTCGCAGTCCTCGTTGCCGCCGCCGCACAGGTCGACGAGCGACGCCGCGTCGTCGCTGCACACGACCGACGAGCCGCTGCAGATGCCGACGCCGGTCGCGCACAGATCGGTGTCGACCAGGCTATCGCACGTCACGCCGAAGCCCGACTGCTCGGAGCCGTCGCCGCTGGCTCCGTCGCAGTCCTCGTCACCGCCGCCGCACAGGTCGAGGGTGGAGTCGGTCCCGAGGTCGTTGCAGGCCAGCACGGTGCCGCTGCACAGCATGTTGCCAGTCGCGCACAGGTCCGTATCCGACGCCGAGTCGCAGCCCGCGTTGTATCCGGGGTGCTCGCTGCCGTCGCCGCTGGCGGGGTCGCAGTCCTCGTCGCCGTTGCCGCACTGGTCGACGATCGAGGTGTCGTCGTCGCTGCACACGACGCTCGTGCCGCTGCACACGCCGACGCCGGTCGAGCACAGATCCGTGTCGACGGCGCTGTCGCAGCCGGCGCCGAAGCCGGCCTGGGCGCTGCCGTCGGCGGTGGTCGGGTTGCAGTCCTGATCGCCGCCGCCGCACACGTCGAACGTCGACGCGGTGTCGTCGGTGCAGTAGAGCGCGCTGCCGTTACAGGCCATCGCGCCGGTCGAGCACAGGTCGGAGTCCGTGGCGTCGTCGCACGAGACGCCGTAGCCGGCGTGCTCGGTGCCGTCGGCGCTCGCGGGATCGCAGTCGTTGTCGGCGCCGTCGCAGACGTCGAGCAGCGAGGCGGTGTCGTCGGTGCAGTACAGCGCGCTGCCGTTGCACGCCATCGTGCCGCCGTTGCAGAGATCGGTGTCGCCGGCGCTGTCGCACGCGCCGCCGTAGCCGCCCTGCTCGGTGCCATCGGCGCTCGCCGGATCGCAGTCGTTGTCGACGCCGTCGCAGGTGTCGACGGTGGCCGCGGCGTCGTCGGAGCACACCAGCGAGCCGCTGCCGCCGCACGACGTGACGCCGGTCGAGCACAGATCGCTGTCGGTGCCGTCGCAGCCGCCGCCGAGCGCGGGATCCTCGGTGCCGTCGGCGCTCGCCGGATCGCAGTCGTTGTTGGCGCCGTCGCAGACGTCGAGCGTCGACGCCGTGTTGTCGGTGCAGTAGAGCGCGCCGGTCACGCACTGGGTGACGCCCTCGGCGCACAGGTCGGAGTCCTGGCCGACGCCGGCGCCGTCGCACGTGCCGCCGACCGCGCCGTCCTCGCTGCCGTCGCCGCTGGTCGGGTCGCAGTCGTTGTCGACGCCGTCGCAGACGTCGAACGTCGTGCCGGTCTGGTCGGTGCACTCGCGGCCGCCCGCGCCGTCGCACGCCCACACGCCCTCGTTGCACGCGTCGCCGTCGCCGCCGTCGCACGACTGGCTGACCTGGAACCCGTCGTCGATGAACGTGTCGCAGTCGTTGTCGACGCCGTCGCACACCTCGACCGTGCCGCCGCCGGGGACGGCGTTGCAGGTCGTGCCCAGGCCGGTCGAGTCACAGACGAAGATGCCGCTGGCGAGGCACGCGCCCGCGCCCACCGAGCAGACATCGCCGAGGTTGTCGAACCCCTCGTCCTCGAGGTCGTCGCAGTCCTCGTCGATCATCGTGCCGCACAGCTCGACGCCGGGCGTGCCCGCGGTCGCACCACACGTCGTCGACGCGCCGTCCTTGGTGCACACCGTGAGGCCGACGACGTTGCAGGCGCCGACGCCGACATCGCAGCTCTCCCCGACGCCGGGGTAGCCCTCGTCGGTGGTGTCGTCGCAGTCGTCGTCCTCGCCGTTGCAGGTCTCGCCGTCTGGATCGGGGAAGCATGGCTCCGCGTCGGGCGGCGAGGCGTCGGGGACGCTGGCGTCGGCGACGACCGCGTCGGGGACCTGCTCCGCGTCGGGCGGGAGCCCGCCGCTGGAGCTGGCGCACGCCGCGATGAACGCGGCGGAGACCAAGGTTGCGAGCAACGAGAAAGCACACCCTGAGCGCATCGACACCCCTCGGTACGAGTGCGCGGACTCTCTCAGGTCGGCCCGGGGCCGACAAGAGGATTCCTCACGGTTGCCTCCCTCTAAGGAGGCGGCCCCGCGGTGATCGCCAGGGTCTCGCCGCGCGCCAGCTCGAGCTGGACCTTGGTCCCCTCGGGCACCTGGGCGCGGGCGCGGTACTCCCACGACGCCTCGCCGCGGACGTCATGACCGTCGACCGAGACGATCACGTCGCCGGGCACCAGGCCGCTTCGCGCCGCGGCTCCATCCTTGCGCACGGTCGCGACGGTGATCGTGACCTCGGCAGGATCGACGTCGGGCGGCATCTCGGTCAGCGTGAAGCCGAGGTCCCCGGCCTTGCCGTTGCGCGGCGTCCGGCGCTTGAGCACCACCAGGTCGCCGAGCTCGACCGGACCGGGCGCGGTGAGGGTGGCGATCCCGCCCCCACGGAGGTACTCGCTGGCGCCGAAATCCTTCGGCCGGATCGAGATCCGGACCCGACCCTGCGGCGCGTCCTTGACCGTGAACTTGCCGGACGCGTCGGAGATCTGATCGCCGGCGTCGCCCGGCCGCCACGACATCCCGCTCGCGCCGTCGATCGCCGAGACCATCACGCGCATCCCCGGCACCGGCGCGCGCGTGGTCTCGTCGACCACGCGGCCGGTCACGGACACGGTCGCGCGCAGCTCGATCGTGACGCCGGTGAGCTGCTGGCCGTCGGTGAGCGCGACGTTCTCGAGCGACGCGGTGCCGCCGACCGCGGTCGCGGTGAGATCGTAGGAGCCCGCGGGCAGATCGTGGAGGCTCCACGCGCCGCCGGTGCGGAAGAACCGCTCGCTGCGGCCGACGCCGGTGTCGGGATCGATCAGGTCGATCTTCACCTCGTCGGGCGGGGCGCCGCCGGTCGCGATCGTGCCCGCGATCGAACCGGTCGGCGTGATCGTCAGCGTCACGGTCTCGCCGAGCGCGACGCCCTCGGCGTGCGCCTCGCTGCCGCCGGTGCGGTAGGCGAGCACGCTGTACTTGCCGGGCGCGAGGTGCTCGATCGCGAACGCGCCGTCCACGTCGGTGACCGCGGGCCGCTGCGACCACGACCACCGCGCGCCGCGCAGCGCGTTGCCGCGCTGGCGGCCCGTGCCCTCGGGCTCGCGCTCGGCGCGGACGAACGCGTCGTTCACCGGCTGGCCGGCGGCGTCGACGACGCGGCCGCGGATCACGCCGCCCGCCGACTCGACGACGAGCTGCACGGTCGTGGTCTCGCCGTTCTTGACCACGACGCGCTCGCCCTGGATGTCGTCGTCGGTGTTGCCGGGCTTCCGCAGCAGGTCGTTGTCGCGGTACGCGAACACGCGGTAGGTGCCGGCCGGCACGCCGCGGACGAGGAACGCGCCGTCGTCGCCCGTCTCGCCGCTGCCGCCGTCGGGGTTGCCGCGGGCGCGGATCTCGAGGCGCGCGACCGGCACGCCGGTCTCGTCGACGACGGTGCCCTGGATCGCGCCGGCGTCGGCGAGCGTGATCCGGACGTCGTCGACGTCAGCGGTGAGCTCGAGCTCGAGCGGCGGATCGAGGCGCGGGTGGTCCGGCGCGGTAGCGTTGAGCTCGATCTTGCCCGCGCGCAGGCCGACGATCACGAACGAGCCGTCGGTGAACGTCTCGTCGCGGCTCGACGCGCTGGCGGCGCGCGGGTCGCCGCCGACGTTGCGCGCATAGATGCTCGCGTCGGCGATCGGCTTGCCCGCGGTGTCGACGACGATCCCGCGCACCGTCGGCCCGGTGTCGACGAGCCACGCCGCCTCGACCGGTGCGGCGGCGACGACGAGGTCCGGGTACGGCGCGCGCGAGAGGTAGAGATCGCAGGTGACCTGCACGATGTACGTGCCGGGCTGCACCGCCGCGAACGTGACCGCGCCTTGCTGGACGGCGGTGTCGTAGCGGCGGCCGTCGCCGCGCGACAGCGCGACGTTGCAGCCGTCGGCGGGCGCGGGCGTCGGACCATCGATCATCACGGTCGCGGTGACCGGCGCGGCCGGCGACAGCTCGATCACGAGATCGTCGCGGGTCTGCGCGAGGCCGACCAGCACGCTCTCGCCGGCCTCGCCGTAGCCGCCCTCGATCTCGGCGCTCAGCGAGTAGCGATCGGGCGCGAGGTGCGCGAACCGGAACCGGCCGTCGGCGCCGGTGAACGTCACCGGGCCCTGCCCCCACACGCCCGAGGCCTTGACCCGCGCGCCCGCCACCGGCGCGCCCGCCTGGGTCACGACGCCGCCGAGCACGGACTCCGGCGTCAGCAGGATCTCGACGCGAGAGCCGGGGACCACGCCGGTCGCCCAGCCGTCGGTGTAACCGTCGGCGACCGCGCTCGCCCACAACCCGCCGGGCGCGATCCAGCACCGGAACGTGCCGTCGTCGGCGCTGTGCGTGCGGCACGCCGCGCCGGTGTAGCCGCTGACCTGGACCGCGGCGCCCCCGACGGTGCCGCCGGTGAGATCGAGCACGGTGCCCTCGCACGCCACCCCGCCGCCGCGGAGCACGAGGTCGATCCCGGTGCGGTCCTCGCCGGCGCGCAGCCGGATCGCGCCGTCGTGGAGGGCGTCGTCGCGCCACGCCGCCGGGATCCGCCGCTCGGCGCTGGCCTCGACCCACCACCGGGCCGGCCACAGATCGGTGATGCGCCAGGCGCCGTCAGCGCCGGTGTCCGCGCACCGCGGGATCCGCGCGTCCTCGGACGCCACGTCGGGTGACTGCGACGTCGCGCAGACCGACGCGCCCGCGATCGGCGCGCCGGCCTCGTCGCGGACCGTGCCGGCGAGCGACGCGGCGGGGAGCTCGCGCGGATCGGGGCGCGGGGCGCGACCGTCGCCTGTGGCGCCGCCGACCGCGCTCGACGCGGCGCCCGCGCCCGCGGGCGTCTCGCCGCTCGAGGACGACGAGCCGCGGCGGAGCAGCAACAGCGCGATCGCCGTCATGGCGAGCGCGACGGCGACGAGGATCCAGCGGCGACGATCCATGGGCCGCCGATGTTGGCCCATGAATCGTGCCGGTGGCTACGGCTACCGGCGCCGGCGGCGCAGGCCGAGCATCACGAACGCGCCGAGCAGCAGCCAGCCGCCCCGCTCGCCGGTGCCGGTGCCGACCGTGCAGCAGCCATCGGGGCCGGGCACCGCGGGCTCGTCGTCGCAGATGTCGCCGATCCCGTCCTCGTCCTCGTCGGGCTGCGTCGGGTTGGCGACGTTCGGGCAGTTGTCGTCGGCGTCGGGCACGCCGTCGTTGTCGCCGTCCGCGAGGCACTCGCTCGGCTCGCCCTCGCAGACGTAGCCGAACTCGACGGTGCAGCCGTTCGAGCAGCCGTCGTCATCGTCGCGCGCGCCGTCGTCGCACTCCTCGACGCCGTCGAGCGCGCCGTTGCCGCACAGCGTGTCCTCGACGCAGACCGACGGCTCCGCGGAGCACACGTAGCCGGTCTCGACGCCGCAGCCCTCGTCACAGCCGTCGCCCGCGGTCATCCCGCTGTCGTCACACTCCTCGTTGCTGGCGATCAGGCCGTCGCCGCAGTCGGACGCGCAGATCGACGGCATGCCGGCGCACGTCCAGCCGTGCTCCTCGGCGCACATGACGTTGCAGCCGTCGTCGGACATGGTGTCGTTGTCGTCGCACGCCTCCGCGCCGACCACGAGGCCGTCGCCGCAGGTCGCCAGGCAGGCGGCGCCGGCGACCGCGCAGACCCAGCCGGGCTCGAGCGCGCAGACCGCCGAGCAGCCGTCGGTGCCCAGCGCGTCGCCGTCGTCGCAGGTCTCGTCACCCACCGCGACGACGCTGTCGCCGCACGTCGACGTGCACACCGACGGCTCGGCGATGCCGCAGTCGTAGCCGGCCTCCTCCTGGCAGATCACCGAGCAGCCGTCGCCGGCCACGAGCTCGTCGTCGTCGCAGGTCTCGCCGCCGCGCAGCAGGCCGTCGCCGCAGGTCGCGAGGCACGCGGCGCCCGCGGTCGGGCACGTGAAGCCGGTCTCGACCGCGCACGTCGCGGAGCAGCCGTCGCCGGCGGTCGGCGTGCCGTCGTCGTCGTCGCAGGTCTCGGGTGAGATCACGACGTGATCGCCGCACACCGGCGTGCACACCGACGGCGCGTTGCCGGTGCAGTCGTAGCCGACCTCCTCGCGACAGATGTCCGAGCAGCCGTCGCCGGCGACGAACGCGCCGACATCGCACTGCTCGCTGCCGTTGACGGTGCCGTTGCCGCAGCCCGTCGTGCACACCGAGGGCGAGCCCGTGCACGAGAACCCGGCCTCGACCTCGCAGGTGTCGCTGCAGCCGTCACCCACGACGAACGGGAAGACGTCGCACTCCTCGGCGCCGTTCGTGATGTTGTCGCCGCAGCCGGGGACGCTGATGACGATGTCGTCGATCGCGAGCTCGTCGCGGGATCCGGTCGTGCCGAGCGAATCGTCGGTGCTCCAGCGCAGGTAGTAGTTGGCCCCATTGGCGATGTTGAGCCCCGTGAGCGCGGTCGTACGCGTGGTCAGGACCCACGCCGGCACCCCGTCGGCCGCCTCGGGCGACGTGAAGTCGAGCGCGGCGACGTTGGTATACGGGGCAACGTCGTCGGCGTCGTGCGCGAACACGAGCGTGTTGCCGCGCACCTCGTCGTTGTACACCCACACCTCGTAGGCGATCGTCAGGTCGGTGATCGCCGCGCCGGTGCTGTTCACGAGCTTGAGCGTGATCGCGCCCGGCGTCATGTCCGAGCCCGCGCCCTGGAACCCGAAGTTGGGCGAACCCGGCGTGGTCGTGAACGAGTAGAGCCCGCCCGTCGTCGGGTGACCCGCCGCCGCGCCGCGCGCGAAGTCGTCCGCCGTGTGGTCCTCACCAAACGCGACGGTGGTGTCGTCGCTGAGCCCGAGCACGCGCCAGGCGTCGGAGTCGAGCTGCCCGGCGGTAGGCGCGGCGGCGAGCCCGGTGGCGGTGTAGCCGGTGAAGTCGATCGTGATGCCAGTCCCGGTGATCGCCTGTTGTGCGTGCGCCGTGCCGGCGAGCGAGGCGAGCGCGAGAGCGGTGAGCGCGAGCGTGCGGCAGTGCATGGGGCGGACCCTAGTGAACCGGCGCGAGCGAAGCAAGCCCTCGAATGCGACAGCCGTGCGACGATCACAGCGACGCGATCGTCGCAGTGGCGACTCCGATAGCCGGCGGCGTGGGCTTCGTCAGCGCGAGCGGTCGCGGTGTTACGCATCGCGTCGGATGGCGCGGAGCTTGCTCAGGCGTCGGACCCTCATATGCGTCTCTTCAAGACTGTTTCGTTCGTGGCGCTCGCTGCGCTGTCCCTGGCCCCCATGGCCGCCTGTGTCTCCTCCGAGGACGTCGAGGACGATCTCGCCGGCGAGCTCGAGACCGAGGGCGAAGACGGCAAGGCCGACGGCGCCAGCACCTTCACGTACTTCGAGATCGAGCGCGATTTCCGCCGCTGCGTCTCGCCGCTGTGCGGCGGGTACTGGGTGTCGCGCGTCAACCGCGAAGGCCTCAAGTGCTCGGACGGCCTCACCGCCGAGCGCTGCTACGTCGCGGAGATCGACCACACCGCGCTCGGGTTCGACGAGACCGACGGCGGCGGGTGGGTCGGCGCGATCGAGAACCGTTCGATGATCTTCCGCGGCGACCTCAAGAAGAAGACGTACGGGGACTTCGGCAAGCTCGGCTTCCTCGTCACCAGCGAGGCGTGGATGGCCGGCACCGAGAGCGTCGCCGAGGGCGTCTGGGTCAAGGTCGAGCAGAGCGGCGTGCGCTGCTTCGCGGCGCCTTGCGCGGACAAGATCGAGCGCAAGCTCAACTCGACGCGCACGGCGATGATCTCCGCGCTCGACTTCGTGCCGTCGGGCGCGACCGAGGAGGCCGAGGCGATCGCGTGGGCGGCGCTCACCTCCGAGGACGGGCTGATCGTCGTCGGCGATCGCTACACGGATCGCGTCGACGGCCGCACCGCCAAGGCGCGGACGGTGACGCAGTTCTTCACCCGCCTGCTCCCGGCGGGCGACACCACGCAGCAGCCCTGAGGCGCCCTGAAGCCGCGCTACGCGAACGCGGCGATCAGGCCGCCGACCACGCCGCCCAGGAGGATCACGCCGATCACGATGAAGATCCAGGTGCGCGAGCCGCCCCTGGATGCCTGGAGCGCGGCGTGGGTCGACGCGGGGACGGACATCGGCTGCACCTGCGCCGTCGATGGGCCCATCGGCTGCGGCTGCATCATCTGATGCGGCGGCTGCATGGGCTGCGGCGTGTGCATCATCGGCTGCGGCGGCTGCATCGGCTGCGGCGTGTGCATCTGCGGCTGCATCGGCTGCGGCGGCAGCTGCTGATACGACGGCGACGACTGCAGCGGCGGCGGCCCCATCCCGCCCATCACTGCGGGTTCGTTCTTGCGGGTCTCCATCCCGACCTTCGCCTGCGGCGCGACGATCGGCGCGTCGGCGCCCCACTGCCCGCCCGCGGCGACGCAGTCGGCGACCGCGCGCGCGAGCGTGTGGACGTCGGCGAACCGGTTGTTCTTGTCCTTCTCGAGGCACTTGAGGAGGATCCGGTCGACGCCGGGCGGGATGTTGCCGTTGGCGTTCACCAGCGACGGCGCCTTCGGCGTCTGCTTGAGCTGCGCGGTGATCAGCCCCGCCGGCCCCTTGGCGTCGGGGAACGGCAGCCGGCCGGTCGACAGCTCGTACGCCAGCACGCCCAGCGCGTAGATGTCGCTGCGGCCGTCGAGCTGCTTGCCCATCAGCTGCTCGGGCGACATGTACTCGAGCGTGCCCAGCGTCTGGCCGGTGGCGGTCAGCTGTGGCGCGTGCGGGTCGACGGTGCCGTCGCCCTTCATCACCTTGGCGATCCCGAAGTCGAGGATCTTCACGAACTCGGGGTTCGTGCCGCGCTTCTCGAGGTAGACGTTCTCGGGCTTGAGATCGCGGTGCACGATCCCCTGCGCGTGAGCCTCGCCGAGCGAGCTGCACATCATCCCGATGATCGGCAGCGTACGCTGCCACGAGATCGGCGCCTCGTCGTGGAACACCTGGTGGAGGCTGCGGCCCTCGAGCAGCTCCATCGCGATGTAGAGCGTGCCGTCCGCGGTCTGATCGAAGTCGAACGTGGTGATCGTGTGCGCGTCGGCGAGCTTGCACAGCACCTGGCCCTCGCGCTTGAACCGCTGGACGAGGTTGTCGTCGCGGGTCATCTCGGGGTGCAGGAGCTTGATCGCGACCTTGCGGCCGGTGGCGAGCTGGGTGCCGCGGTAGACCGCGCCGAACCCTCCCTCGCCGAGCTTCACCTCGACCTTGAAGCGGTTGTTGAGCGTGAGCCCGAGGAACGGATCACCCTGCGGCTGGCGCGGCACGAACCCCGGCGGCAGGTTCGACCGTGCCGGCGCCTGCGGCTGTGGGGCTTGCGCCTGCGGCGCCGGCGTCGGCGCGCGGGGCTGCACCTGCTGACCCGGGCCGGGCGCGCGGATCACCGACTGCGGCGCGGGCGCGGGCGCGGTTGGTCCAGTCGCGTCGAGCCGGTGTCCACAGACGCCGCAGAACCGCGCGCCGGGTGACATCGGCGAACCACAGGAGGGGCAGTTCATCCGCTGGAGATTGTCCCCCAAACCGCCGGCGGTTGGCAGGAACTACAGGGCGAAAAACAGCGCCGCTGCGACCACGGCGGCGAGCACCGCGACCACGGCTGCGACGATCCAGCCTCGCCGGGCCAGGATGGAGCGCTGCGGAGGCTCGATCGGCGGGAGCTGGGCGAGCTGGAGCTCGTCGCCCACGAACAGCCGCAACCGGGGGCCATCGGGCCCGAGCGCGACGACGACGGCGTTGCCCGGGTGGATCGGCGTCTCGGTGATCCGGTGGCCGTCGACGAACGTGCCGTTGCTCGACCCGACGTCGACCAGGATCCAGTGCTCGCCCTGGGCCGGCGACGGCGGCCGCAGCTCGGCGTGGCGCGACGACGCGTCGATGTCGCGCACGGCGTCGAAGCTGACCTCGCACTCGGGGTGGCGGCCGAACCGCACCCGCGCGTCGGGCGACAGCTCCTGACGCTGGCCGCGCCGGCTGCCGGACAGGTGATCGATCACCACGCGCACGCTCGACAGTTACCACGAACCGGCGGCGAGCCAGCCGCCGACCGCCGCCGCGCCGAGGATCGCGACCCACGCGAGCACCGGCAAGCCGCGCTGCCGCAGCTCGCGCGACGCCGGCCCCAGCGTCGGCCCGCTGCCGCGGATCCCGTCGCGGCGGACCACAGCGTGCTGGCCGGTCGCGGGCACCACCGGCGGACCGGGGTCCTCGCCGATCCCGACCCGCGCCGCGAGCCGGCGCGCCACGTACGACGTCGAGTACAGCGCGCGCTCGCCCTCCTCCATCGGATCGAGCTCGGTGTAGCGCGGCAGGTCGTCCTCGGACGCGGGCTCGGCGAGGTCCTCGCCGTCGACGTCGATCACCACCGCCGTGATGTTGTCGTGCCCCCCGGCCTGACGCGCCGCCTCGATCAGCGCCGCGGCGGCGTCCTCGGGCGCGGCGCGCGCGCCGAGGATCGCGGTCAGCCCACCGTCGGCGATCTGGCCGTGCAGGCCGTCGGAGCACACCAGCAGGCGATCCCCGCGCCGCAGCTCGACGACCGACATCGACGGCTCGACGTCCTCGCCGACCCCGAGCGCCTGCAGGATCGCGCTGGCGCCGACCTGCTGGCCGGCCTCGCTCTGCGAGATCCGCCCGGCGCTGAGCAGCGCCGAGATCAGCGACTGGTCGCGGGTGAGCTGGATCAGGCAACCGGCGCGCAGGACGTAGACGCGCGAGTCGCCGACCTGCGCGATCACCGCGTGGTGGCCCGCGAATCCCACGGCCGACATCGTCGTGCCCATCCCCCGCAGCGTCGCCTCGCGCTCGCTCTCGCTCCACACCGCGAGGTTGGCCGCGCGCACGGCGCGGCGCAGCAGGCGCGCGTAGACCTCGAGCTCGCGGCTCGGCTGCGCGTCGCGCATCTCGGACCACAGCGTGCGGACCGCGAGATCGCTCGCGACCTCCCCGCCCTGCGCGCCGCCCATGCCGTCGCACACCACGACCAGCGCGCCGCGGGCGCCGCCGATCTCCAGCGTGCGCTCGCCGTCCCACAGCGCGCCGGCGTCGAGGTCGCCGACCGCGAACGCGTCCTCGTTCTCGTCCCGCACGCAGCCGAGATCGCTGAGCCCGAACGCCGCGAGCTCGAGCGGCTGGCGCATGTTACCGCCGCAGCTCGATCCGGAACAGCTGGTCGCCCATGCGCAGGTGCTCGCCGTGCTTGAGCGCGGTCGGGACATGGATGCGGATGAACGTGCCGTTCGAGCTGCCCAGATCGTTGAGGTAGGCCTTGGCGCCGTCCCAGTTGAAGGTCGCGTGGCGCCGCGACAGGAACTGATCGTCGGAGAACACGAGATCGCCGTCCTCGCGGCCGATCACGACCTCGTCCTCCCACAGGTGGCGGACGTCGCGCACGCCGCCCGACGGCAGCATCTGGAGCAGGCGCCCCCACGGCTCGCGCGGCGGCGACCCGAACAGCGCGACGCCGTGGCGGATCAGCGGGGTCGGCGCGCGCTCGTCGGCGTCGACCTTCTCGTAGCGCAGCACCTCGCGGCCCGCGAGCACGATCGCGCCGTCGACCAGCTCGGTCGGCGCGTCGATCTTGCGGAACACGCCGTTGAGCGTGTCGAGCGGGACGACCCGCGCCGCGCCGTCGGTGGTGGGCTCGATCCGCGCGTGCTGACGGCCGAGGAAGCGATCCTGCTCGAACGCGATGTCGGCGCCGGCGCGGCCGATCACGACGTACTCGCCCGCGAGCGGGAACCGCTCGCCGTCGGAGCCGTCGCGGTTGACCGAGACGGCGCTGCCCCAGCCGCCGGTCGCGGCGGGCGTCGGCGCGAGGCCGGCCGCGGCGGCGGAGACGCTGCGCGGTGGGGCCAGCGCGCCCGCGCGCACCGCCTCCGCGATCGGGCCCGACGCGGCGAGGGTCGCGCCGTGCGCGTCGATCCCGGGCGTTGGCGTCGGCCCGGCCGTGGGCCCGCCCTGCGGCGTGAGCTTGGTGCCGCACTGCTGGCAGAACGCGAACCCGTGCTGCGTGGGCGCTCCGCAGCGCGGACACGCCGACGGCATCGCCCCCGCGGCGGCCTGGCCGGCGGTCTGGCCGGCGGGATGCGGTGCCGGGATCGGCTGCGGCGGCGGGGGCTGCGGCATCCCGAACCCGCCCTGTTGTGGCGGCGGCCCGAACCCTTGCGGCGCGGGCGGCGGGAACCCGCCGAAACCCTGCTGCGGCGGCGGCTGGTTGAAGCCGCCCTGCGGCGGCTGACCATAGCCGCCCATCGGCGACGCGCCCGGCATCGGGCCGGGCATCATGGGCGTGGGCGGCAGGCCCGCGGCCGGCGCCTGCATCACGGTGCCGCAGTTGCGACAGAACTTCATCGCGGGCGGGTTCTCGGCCCGACAGCTCGGACATACCGCGGGCAACCCAGGCCCCCCGGCGGGAGTCTGCGCCTGCGGACCCGCGAGCGAGCTGCCACAGCTGAGGCAGAACAGCGAGCCCGGCGGGCTATCGTGACCACACATCGAGCACCGCATGGATCCGCCCCTGGGTTTGCAACCGGAGCGGCGTCTTGCTAAGACCGCGCCCCACGTTCGTGCATGGCAAGCTAGCAAACCGTCTCGAAAAACGTCAAGTCAACCAAGTGCTTCGCGGACTCGCGCTTCTCCTTCTGATCTGCTCCTGCGCACCAGCGCCGGTCCGCACGGCGCCGTTTCGGGCCCGGCCCGACGCGGTCGTCGCCGGGGACCTGCGCGGGCCGTTCACCGGCCGCGTCATCGACGCGCAGGGGGGATCGCCGGTCGCCGGCGCCCTCGTCTACGCGGCGTGGACGTACGAGATCGGCGCGGGCCTGCCGCAGCCGGGCGGGTTCCGCGAGGCGGTCGCGTCCACCGACGCCGACGGCAAGTACGTCGTGCCGGTGGTGACCGACGCGCCCGTCAACGCGCACCTCAGCGACTTCGTCCTCGTCATCTACAAGCGCGGCTACGTCGCGTACCGCAGCGACCGCCGGTTCGCCGATCTCGGCCCGCGGCTCGACTTCGCGCAGCTCCACAACGAGGTGCAGCTGGAGCGCTGGCGCGAGGACTTCTCGCACGCGCGCCACCTCCGCTACGTCGGTGGCGGCGCCGCGGTCACCGCGCTCACCCGCTGGGAGGCCGAGGACGCGATCGCCGAGCTGTCCGGCGACCGCGCGGGCCCGGGCGAGCTGATCCCGAACCTCGGCACCGGGCCGTACGTCGTGGCCGCGCAGCTGCTCACGCCCGCCGACATCAAGGGCCAGACCAGGTTCGACGGAAACTTCGAGACCGGGCCCCTCGGCGACGAGCCCGACACCTCGGAGTACTCGTCCCAGCACTACAAGGCGCTCGGCAGCCCGGAGACCTTCGACGTCGCGCTGCGCGTGTGGCGGTCCGACGCCGGCGGCGCGCAGGAGCGCTACGAGGAGCTGATCGGCACGCTGCAGGCGCCCGACCTCACCGACGAGATGGCGAGCCGGTCGCTGCGCGCCGTCGAGGGCGATGTCCGCGGCGTCGCGTTCCTCGATGGACCGCGCGGCCTCGTCGTCCTGCTGACCTGCGGCGAGAACCAGTGCACGTCGATGGACGACGCGGTCGCGCTCGGTCACATGATCGACGATCGGATCCAGCAGCTGTGGCCCCTGAAGGAGCAGCCGTGAAAAAGGTCGTCGCCGCGTTCTTGTTCACCGCGATGCTGGCGTCGCCGGTGCTCGCGTGGGAGGCCCAGACCACGCACGCCGGGCTCGCTGAGCAGGCGGCCACGGGGTCCGTGCTGCACACGCGGCTCGTCGAGCTCGGGTTCTCGGGTGGCCTCTACGACGAGCTCACCGTCCCGCCCGACGACGCGCCCGCGCTGATGGCGTCGCTCGCGCAGTACTCGCCCGCGGGCGGGTTCACGCCGGACTCGCGCGGCCGGCAGTTCGCGGTCGGCTGGCTGGTCGCGGGCGCGGTGATGGCCGATTCGTCGGCGGACTGGGCGGCCAACCACTTCTACGATCCGACCACTGGCGCCGGCCTGTCGGCGGCGCGGTCGCTGCTGCAGCGGGTGACGATGCTGCTCGGCGAGGGCCTGCCGCCCACGCACGGCACCTCCGCGCTCGACTGGATCTCGTCGAAGGACAACCCGCTCAGCGTCGTCGGGTTCGCCGCGCAGTACGCGCGCGCGATCCGCGGCGCGACCCCCGCCGAGCGCCAGCGCGACATGGCGGGCGCGCTGATCGCCGCCGGCGCGGTGCTGCACGTGCTCCAGGATCTCGGCTCGCCGTCGCACGTGCGCGACGATCTCCAGGCGCACCTCGATCGGCTCGGCCCGGCGCGCGACGATCTCGGGTCGCGGTTCGAGCGGATTGCCGCGCTGGCGTACGGCCGGCTCGGCGTGCCGGCCGCGGATCCGATCGCGCGCACCAGCCTGGCCGCGTTCTTCCACGACGCCGATGGCCGGGGCCTCGCCGATCTCACCTCCGCGTCGTACTTCTCGGCCTCGACCCTGCCGCGCGACGTCTCGCTGCAGACCCAGCGCGCGCGCGACGAGCTCGAGGCGCGGCTGACCCGCGCGCTGGTGCGGCCCCTGCCGTCGCTGCCGTCGAGGCTCAACCTGCTCGCCGCCGGCGACGACGACGGCGCCAGCCTCGACAGTGCCGCCGGCACGTGCCTCGCGCGCTATCACGTCCAGGACGGCACGCTGTCGTTCTCCACCGACGACGACTGCCTGCTCGAGCAGGTCGACGCGATCCTGCCGCAGGTCGTCGGCTACGGAGCCGGGCTGATCGATCATCTGTTCCGCGGCGAGCTGGTGATCGCGCCCGATCTGGCCGCGGCCAAGGGCACGATCGCGGTGCTCGTCACCCCGCGCGCCGCGCTCGGCGCCGGCACGCTCGAGCTGTTCTCGGAGGACGCGCGCGGCGTGCGCACGGCGATCGGCGCGCCGACCGCGGTGACCAGCGCGGCGGCCGGCGCCGTCGTCGGCACGGCGACCGCGCCCGAGGGCGGCGTCCGCATCGTCGCGCTGTTCACCGGCGTCGACGGCACCGGCGAGGCCGTGGTCGCCGCCGGCTCCGGCTCGTGACCCGCGACGCCCGATGCCTGCCGATGCCTGCCGATGAGTGAGACCGAGACCGTCGTCGATCGCGTGATCCGCGAGCTCGAGCGCTGGCCCAGCGGGCTGCACGAGCTCGGCCAGGCGGCGCGCGACCTGCCGCCGACGTGGCCCCTGACCGTGGTCGACGTCTACATGGCGTTCGACGGCGCGCGGCTGTTCCAGGACGCGATCGAGCTCTACGCGGTCGCGCAGGTCGAGCGCGACGACGACGGGCGCTGGCGGATCGGCGTCGCGTGGGGCGACGAGCTCGCGATCGACGCCAAGGGCCGGGTCTGGCGCCACGAGGACGCCGCCGGCGAGCTCGTGCTCGACGGCACCTCGCTCGGCCGCTGGCTGCACGGCGCGATCGACGCCGAGTCCCTCATCTACGACTCCGACGGCGAGTTCGCCGAGGGCGTGTTCGACGACGACGGTGAGCTGACGCCGGAGATCGAGGAGGCGCAGCTGCGCGCGCGGATGAAGCGCGACGCCAGGGCGCCGGGCCCGCGGTGGCGGCTCGGCCGCATGCTCGCGCGCCGCGGCGAGCTCGAGCTCGCGCGTGACGAGCTCGAGGGCGTGGTCGGCGACGCGCCGACGATGGCGTGGGCGTGGCTCGACCTCGCGCGGATCTCCGAGCAGCTCGGCGAGCTGCCCAACGCGGTCGAAGAGGCCGTCACCGCCGCCGAGAGCGGCGGCGATCAGGCCGCGTTCTTCTGGTCGCACGCTGCCCGGCTCGCGTCCGCCGCGTCCGATGACGCCCGCCGCGCCGAGCTCGCGGCGCGCGCGCGCGCGGCCAGCCCGCACGTCGTCGCCGACTTCGTCGCCGGCGCCGCCGACAACCTCGCCGCCGGCGACCGCGACGGCGCGGCCGCCCTGGTCGCGCTCGCGAAGGCCGTCGCC
>Ga0163144_10007562_pt1 | contig 23796 bp, 27 predicted proteins | sample OliLak19BULKMAT1_FD_123175 | JGI IMG/M metagenome (GOLD analysis project Ga0163144, IMG submission 123175) | Freshwater microbial mat bacterial communities from Lake Vanda, McMurdo Dry Valleys, Antarctica - Oligotrophic Lake LV.19.BULKMAT1 | ecosystem: Environmental > Aquatic > Freshwater >...
CGGCGGCGGTGGCGGTAACGGCGGTGGTGGACGACGCAACAAGCGGCGGCGCCAACGTCCGCAGCGTCCCAACAAACCGCAGCGCAGCCGACCCAGCGCGAGGGAGTCGGCGGCGCTCGACAACGTCAGCCGCGAGCGCATGTTCCAGCAGGTCGAGGGCTTGCTGCGGCAACTCCGCGAGGAGGCCGAAGAGACGGGCGACTACACCGAGGACGAGTTGCGCGAGTACGTCACCGCGGTCACCTCGTTCATGAGTCTGCTCGAAGAGGAGTCCGAACCTCTGACGGAGCGGGCGCGCTCCGAGTACCTGCGGGTCCGCGACAAACTCACGCACGCGCTACGCGGCTAGCTAGATGCGGCGGCGCACCGCCCCCCGATCGGGGGGCGGTGTCGCACGCCTCAAACGTCGTAGGGAAGCCGCAACTCGACATACTCCGTGCAACACGGCGGCCCGTCGGCGTGCCAATAGCGGTAGCGGCTCGCCACGGCATCGAACAGGATGAGCGACGACGAACGCGTGCCGTAGCCGTCGAGGTGAACGCAGAGATTCGTCGGAATCGCGCCCGCGCGCGGATCGAGCGGCGTCGAATGGTCCGCCAGAATCGCGCGGACGGCGCTGAGAAACGACGCCGCGTCGTCGGCTTCGAGATGGCGGCTGCAATCAGCAAATAGCCGATGCGACTTGGCGATGCGCGGGCACGTCGGATCATTCAGATCGAGGTTGGTCAGCAAGTGGACCCCGGGTGGCAGATCCTGGCGCTGGATGCTCCGGCCCGTGTTGCCGAGCACCGCGGCTTCGCGTGAAGTTGCCAACAATAGATTGAACGGATTGTGCTCCTCGGCCGGATGGCCGCGCAGGAACGCTTGCGCCTCATTGAAGGAATGGCGTCGCAGGGCACCGAGGCAGAGTTCGCCGCGCGAGCGTTTGCGCGGGTCGGGAGGCACTCCCGTGCGCCGGTTCAACACGCCGGCTGTGACCCCGGCGGCATTGACGCCGAGCCAGGTGCCGCCGGCAACCAGATCGCGCCCGGCGAATACCCACGGGTCGGCGTCACGGGCCGCGGGCGCCACGGTCGCACGCTCGAGAAACTCGTCGCGGTTCGCGGCGATGGCGAGAGGGTAGCGCTGCGAGACGCCAAGGTAGACAGCGAGCGTACACACGCGAGGAGTATACTCGGGACAGCGCGCCGCGAAAGTGGACGAACGTGGGAGCGACGAGAGCGGCGCTGAATTGTCTTGGCATGCGCGCCTATGTTAGCGTCGCCGCAGTCATTCCCTTGGAGCGCACATGTTTTCGTCGATCGAAGACGTCATCGAGAGATTCGCCGAACATCAGTACATCTGCGATCGCCGCATCGCGACGGTCGTTTTTCTCGCCAGTGAGTTGCAGAAGCCGATCCTCGTCGAAGGCCCGGCGGGAGTCGGCAAGACCGAACTCGCCAAGGTGGTCTCGCGCGCGCTCGGCTACGAGTTGATCCGCTTGCAGTGCTACGAGGGTCTCGACGAGGCCAAGGCGCTCTACGAGTGGGAGTACGCCAAGCAGCTCCTCTATACGCAGATCCTCAAGGACAAGATCGGCGAAGTCGTCGGCTCGGCCCAGAGCCTGGCCGCCGCCGTCGACCGCATCGCCAACGAGGACGACGTCTTCTTCTCCGATCGCTTCCTGCTGCCGCGTCCGTTGTTGCGCGCGATTCGCTCGCCCGAACCGACGGTTCTGCTGATCGACGAGATCGACAAGTCCGACACCGAGTTCGAAGCCTTCCTGCTCGAAATTCTGAGCGACTTCCAAGTCAGCGTCCCGGAACTCGGCACCCTGACCGCACGGCATGTCCCGATCGTCGTGCTCACCAGCAACAATGCTCGCGAGATGTCGGACGCGCTCAAGCGCCGTTGCCTGCATCTCTACATCGACTTTCCCGCGGCCGAACGCGAACTCGAAATCGTTCGCCTCAAGGTGCCGCAAGTGGGCGAACGGTTGGCGGCCGAGGTGGTTTCCGTGGTGCAGCAGATCCGCAGCGCGGACCTCAAGAAGGCACCCAGTATCAGCGAGACTCTCGACTGGGCGAAGGCGCTCACCCTGCTCAACATCGACCGTCTCGACGACGCTCTCGTCAACGACACCCTGAGCGCAATCCTCAAGTACGAAGGCGACCTGCGCAAGGGCCAAGACGAGTTGCGCAACTTCCTGGCCAAGGCCAAGGCGAAGGCCGAGGCCGAGCCCCCGCCCGACGGCGACGACGCCGGCGCGGATCTCCTCCATTAGCGGCCAGCGCGACCGCCGCGCCGCGTTCCGAGCCGGATCCCGCATGGACGAAAAGATCGTCGAGTTCATCGCGCTGCTGCGCAGCAACGGGCTGCGAACATCGATGTCGGAGGATCTCGACGCCTTCGCCGCGATCCAGCGGATGGGTCTGCGTGATCGCAGCTTGCTCAAGGACGTGCTGCGCGCGACGCTCGTCAAGAGCACGCTCGACGTGGCGACGTTCGACGAGTTGTTCGACCTCTACTTCGGCGGTCTCGCCGCGGCGATGAAGGCGGTCGAGTCGGCGTCGCGGCAGTCGCTGCAGGTCGGCGACGGCGACTACCAGGATCTGCTCGATGCGCTGGCGGAAATCCTCGAGCAACTCGACGTCGATCTCTCCGATCTCGCCCGGCATTTGTTGCGTGACGACCAGGGTCAACTCGAGAAGTCCCTGCGCGAGGCGGCGCGGGAGGCCGATCTGCGCAATATCGAGCGGTCGTTTCAGGAGGGCCGCTACGGTCAAAGTATCGCCCAGATCCTCGGTATCGGCGGCCTGGCGCAGGAACTCGACCGGCTCAAGGACAATCTCGGCGACCTCGACACGGATCTCCAGGAGAAGCTGCGCAAGCTGATCGATCAGCGCCTGCAGGACCTCACCAACATGATCAAGCGGATGGTGCGCCTCGAGTTGCAGAAGCGTGACCCGTCGATTCGCGAGAACCAACGCAGCCGCAGCCTCGAAGAAAAGAGCTTCTACTACCTGTCGGAGGATGAAGTCCGGCAGATGAAGGAAGCAGTCGCCAAGCTCGCGCAACGCCTGAAGAACGTCGTCGCCATCCGTCGCCGCAAAGGCAAGCGCGGCAAGTTCGACGTCAAGGCGACGCTGCGCCGCAACCTGCAATACGGCGGCGTTCCGTTCCGCATTCAGTTCGATCGCCGCATCAAGGACCGGCCGCAGGTGATGGTGCTGTGCGACGTTTCGGACTCGGTGCGCAATGTCTCGCGCTTCATGTTGCAGTTCGTCTATTCGTTGCAGGATCTCTACTCGCGGGTGCGGAGCTTCATCTTCGTCAGCGACCTCGGCGAAGTGACCCAGATGTTCGAGGAGCACGAGATCACCGAAGCCGTCGAAGAGTCGCTCAGCGGCGGCGTGATCAACATCTACGCGCACTCGGACTTCGGGCGCGCGTTCCAGAAATTCCACCGCGACTACCTCGAGGCGGTGAACAAGCGGACGACCGTGATCGTTCTCGGCGACGCGCGCAACAACTACAACGCGCCGCATGAATGGGTGCTACGCGACATCAAGCTGCGCGCCAAGCAGGTGATCTGGCTCAACCCGGAGAACCGACTCACGTGGGGATTCGGCGACAGCGAAATGGACCGCTACCTGCCGCACTGCGACATCGTCGAGGAGTGTCGCAACCTGAAACAGCTCTACGCCGTCGTCGACCGCATGGTGCATTAGGCACACCTGGGAGCCGGTTGAACGGCTCAAACTTCCGTCGTCCTCGCGGACGCGGGGGCTCGGAATCCCGCACCAATCGTGGATTCCCGCTTGCTCGGGAATGACGGAATTTTGGGTGCACATGGCTTTTCAACGGCTCCTGGTCTTCGCCTCCGCCTTCCGGCGCAATGCGCCGGAATCGCCCGTTGAGTTGCCCGGGGGATTCCCCCACAATGCCCGTAGAGAGGAGTCTCCGGTGAATCTCGACGACTCGGTAAAGATGACAGTGGGCGGACTGACGCTCGACCCCGTGACGAAGGCGCCCATCGTCGTTCTCAAGGACGAGGGCAACAAGCTGAACTTGCCGATCTGGGTTGGCCTGCTCGAAGCGACCGCGATGGCCACGGCGATCGAAGGCGTGCCGATGCCACGGCCGATGACCCACGACCTGTTGAAGAACCTGCTCGGTGAAGTCGGCGCAACGGTCGAATGCGTGCAGATCACCGAGTTGCGCGACAATACCTATTTCGCCGTCATCCACCTGCGCATCGCGGGCGAATTGCGGACGCTCGACGCGCGGCCGAGCGACGCGATTTCGCTGGCGCTGCGCACCAAGAGCCCGATCTACGTCGCCAAGGCGGTGATCGAATCGTCGAGCGTCCTGCAGCAGGGCGACGAGCAGGACGGCGATGCGGACCTCGCGCACGTCTCGCGCGACCGTTGGGGCGAGATTCTCGAGCGGATGGATCCGGAGGACTTCAAATACAAAATGTAGGGTAGGGCGGGGCGCCACGCTTGCCGGATCAATTCCGCTGTCGTAGAACCGGGCGCTCTTATGGCTGACACGCTACGCAAGGAACTGAAGCGCCCGGACCAGTTCATGGTCACCGGGAAGAAGTGGCTCATCTGGTCGGTCGAGCACCAGCGCGTCTTGCTGATGGCCGGTGCGGGCTTGGTCCTCGTGCTGCTCGTCATCGCCGGCTACGACAGCTATCGCAAAGCGAATGTGAGGCAGGCAAACGCGGAATTGGCTGTGGCGCTGACCGCGTTCGAGGGCGAGCGCTGGGAGGAAGCAGCGACCGGGATGCGGGAGGTTGCGCAGCGTTGGTCGGGAGCCGGCGGGGTCACCCATGTGGCGCTGTTGTACGCCGCGCAAGCCGACATCAACGCAGGCAAGTTGGATGCGGCGAAAGCAACGCTCGAAGAAGTGGTCGCCGCAAGTGGGCTGCCGAAGTACCTGAAGCAGCAAGCGACGTACAACCTGGGCTTCATCCTAGAGGAGCAAGGCGATACGGCTGCGGCTGCGGAGCGCTACGCGGCGACGACGGCTGTGGATGGTCCATATACGAGCCCAGCGCTGCTCGCCGAAGCGCGTGTTCGCGCCGCTCTTGGCGAAATCGACCAGGCGAAGGCCCTGTACCGTCGGCATCTCGACGAGTTCCCTGAATCGCCCGAGCGCGCGACGGCGGAGAGCCGCCTGGCAGCACTCTGATTTCGCAAGTTGCAGCGAGCGTGACAGACGGGTCTCGGCGCGATTGCGTCGGGACCCGTCTGCGTTTCGGGGCGGGCGGGGGGCGGTTCGGAGATGAGCGGCAATCCGGCATCCACATTTCGGTCATAATACATCTTATCGGACGTAATGTGCCGCAGTGCCGCACGGCGCCGCGTTCCGGCCGCTCATCGCTCAGGCGCCCAGCTTCTCCTTCAGGATCTCGTTGACCCGCTGCGGGTTCGCCTTGCCTTGCGTCGCCTTCATCACCTGGCCGACGAAGAACCCGAACATCTTTTCTTTGCCGGCCCGATATTCCGCGGCCTTGTCCGCGTGCTGCGCCAACACCGCCTCGATCGCTGCCACTACCGGTCCGTCGTCGGCAATCTGCTCCAGCCCTTGCTCGCGCACGACGTCGGCCGCGCTCTTGCCGCCGGCAACCATCTCCGCGAACACCTTCTTGGCGATCTTTCCGCTGATCGTGCCGTCGTCGATCAACCGCACCAGCGCCGCAAGCTCCGCCGCCGCCACCGGCCACGCCGTGATCACCAACTCCGCGTCGAGCTTGCGCTCGTTGACCACCCGCAACACGTCGCCCATCACCCAATTGCTGATCGCCTTGGCGTTGGCGTGGACGCCGACCGCGGCCTCGAAATAGTCCGCCAGATCGCGGCGAGCGGTCAGCACGTCGGCATCGTACTCCGGCAGCCCGAACTCGCTCGCGAACCGCGCCCGCCGCGCATCGGGCAGCTCCGGCAGCGTCTGTCGCACCGCCTCAACCCATTCGTCGGCGACGATCAACGGCAATAGATCGGGCTCGGGAAAATACCGGTAGTCGTGCGCGTTCTCCTTGCTGCGCATCGAACGGGTCTCGTTCTTGTCCGGATCCCAAAGGCGCGTCTCCTGGACCAAGGATCCACCGTCCTCGAGGACCCCGATCTGGCGCTTGACCTCGTGCTCGATCGCGCGCTCGACCGAGCGAAACGAGTTCATGTTCTTGATCTCGACCTTGGTCCCGAGTTCCGTCACCCCGCGCGGGCGGACGGAGACGTTGGCGTCGCAGCGGAAACTCCCCTCCTCCATGTTGCCGTCGCAGATCTCCAGGTACTGCAGGATCGCGCGCAGCTTGCGCAGGTACGCTCCCGCCTCTTCCGGCGATCGCATTTCCGGCTCACTGACGATCTCGAGCAACGGCACGCCGCAGCGATTGTAGTCGACCAGGCTCGAATCACCGTGGGCGTCGTGGATGTTCTTACCGGTGTCCTCCTCCATGTGGATACGCGTCAGCGCGACCCGCTTCGGCCCGTCGGAGGTCACGATATCGACACCGCCCCCGAGGCAGATCGGCAGCTCGAACTGGGTGATCTGGTAGCCCTTGGGGAGATCCGGGTAGAAATAGTTCTTGCGCGCCCAGCGGCTGCGCGCTTGCACGGCGCAGCCGATCGCCAGTCCGGCGCGGATCGCAAACTCTACCGCACGCCGGTTGAGCACCGGCAGCGCCCCCGGGAGCGCCAAGCACACCGGGCACGTGTTCTCGTTCGCCGGCGCACCGAACCGCGCCGAGCAGCCGCAGAACACCTTCGATTCCGTCAGTAGCTCGGCGTGAACTTCCAGTCCGATCACGGTTTCGTACATCGCCTCAAACCTCCGCTCGGCGCCCGACCCACGGACTCGCCTGCTCGAACGCATGCGCCACTTGCAGCACGCGCTCCTCCGCGAACGGTCGACCGATGATCTGCAACCCGATCGGCAGACCCTTCTCGTCGAAGCCGCACGGCACCGAGATCGCCGGCAGTCCGGCGAGATTGACGGCGATCGTGAACACGTCGGTCAGATACATCTGCAACGGGTCCGCGGTCTTCTCCCCGAGACCGAATGCCGTCGTCGGCGAAATCGGCGTGACGATGACATCCACGGCGGCGAACGCGGCTGCGAAATCACCGCGGATCAACGTCCGGACTTGCTGTGCCTTCAAGTAATACGCGTCGTAGTAGCCGGCGGACAGCGCATAGGTGCCGAGCATGATGCGGCGCTTCACCTCGCTGCCGAACCCGGCTTCGCGCGTCTGCCGGTACATGTCGAGCAGTCCGTTGCCGTGGTTTTCGCGCAGACCGAACCTGATGCCGTCGTAGCGCGCCAGATTGGAACTCGCCTCGGCGGTGGCGATCAAGTAGTACGCTGCCATGGCGTACTGGGCATGTGGCAGCGACAACTCGGTGCGTTGCATGCCGAGATCGCCGAGTCGGTCGATGGCGCCGTGCACCGCGCATTCGACCTCCGGCTGCATGCCGGCAACGAAGTACTCGTGCGGAATTCCCATGCGCAGCCCTTTGACCGGCACGCCGAGCGCCGCCGCGTAATCCGGCGTCGCGTTCGGGGCCGAGGTCGAGTCGTGCCGATCGTGGCCGGCGATCGCCTGCAAGACATGGGCACAGTCGCTCACGGTGCGACCGAGCGGACCGACCTGGTCGAGCGACGAGGCATAGGCGATCACGCCGAAACGGCTGACCCTGCCGTAGGTGGGCTTCAAGCCGACGACGCCGCAGTGGGCAGCGGGCTGGCGGATCGAGCCGCCGGTGTCGGTGCCGAGACTCGCCGGGCACTGCGCCGCAGCGACGGCCGCGGCCGAGCCTCCCGACGATCCACCCGGCGTCCGGCTCTGGTCCCACGGGTTGCGCGTCACCTGGAAACCGGAGTTCTCCGTCGACGAGCCCATCGCGAATTCGTCGCAGTTGAGTTTGCCGAGCAAAACGGCACCTGCCGCCTGCAGTCGGGCGGTGACGGTCGCATCGTAGGGGCCGATGAAGGAGTCGAGGATCTTCGAGCCGGCGGTGGTGCGGATTCCCTTCGTGAGGATGACGTCCTTGACGGCGATCGGCACGCCGAGCAACTTGCCGCCCTCCCCCGCTGCGCGCCGTGCATCCGCCGCTGCAGCGTCGGCTATGGCGCGTTCGCCACTGACGGTGAGGAAAGCGCCGATGGCTGTGTCCGTTGCGGCGATGCGATCGAGGTAGGCCTGGGTCAGCTGCACGGAAGTGACGTCGCCGCTGGCGAGCCGGCCGGCGGCCTGGTCGATCGTGAGTTCGAGCAATTCGTTCATCCGGCCTGCTTCACTCGATGATCTTCGGTACGCGGAAGTGTGTACCATCGACGGCCGGCGCGTTGGCGAACAACTCGGCCGCCGCGGGCGGATTGCTCACCACGTCGTCGCGGTAGGCGTCGGCAACGTTGACCACGTGGGCGGTGGGCTCGACGTCGCTGGTGTCGAGCGCCGCGAGTTTTTCGAAAGACTGGAGGATTTCGCCGAGTTGCACGGCGAAAACGCTCTCCTCTTCGGGCGTTAGCGCAAGCCGCGCGAGCAGCGCGATGTGACGAACTTCTTCCGCAGACAGCGCCATCGACGTGAACTAACACATGCCCTTTGGGCCTTCAACGAACCGTGCGACCGGCTCGCGGGGCGTGTCTCCGTTTGATTCGGCCGCATGCTCCACCGCGGGCGTTGCCCGCGGCCTACGGTTCCCATGCATGTCAGCCCCAACGGGGCGGCTGCATGCAAGCCTGGGGCAACGCCCCAGGTGACGTCGAAATCGAACCGAGACACAACCGGCTCGCGTCGGGGCCTTTCGCCGTCCGTGTCACGCGCGTAATCTCGACCTCATGGTGTTCGCTAGAGTCTTCGGCAAGCGGCGGCTCGGGGAGGAAGGCGAGAGCGCTGCCGAGAAGTTTCTGCGGCGGCGGGGATTCGCCATTATCGAGCGCAACTTCCGTTGCCCGCTCGGTGAACTCGACCTGATCGCTCTCGATCGCGGGACCATCGTCTTCGTCGAGGTGAAAGCCCGCAGTAGCGAGGCTTTCGGCACCCCCGCCGAAGCCATCGGCTACCAAAAGAGGCTGCGGCTGCGGCGCGCCGCCGAGGTCTATATCAGCCGCAAGCGGCTCCACGATCGACCCGCCCGCTTCGACGTCGTCGAGGTGCGTTGGGCCGACGGCCAAGCTCATTGCGAGCTGATTGCCAATGCTTTTGACGCCGATCGTTGAATCGCGGCCCGCAAACTTTGAGCTTTCGCCCGGCGCGTGCTAACCGCGATCGGATGTTGGACATTCGCCTGATTCGCGACAAGAGCGCCTTCGTCAAGACGGAACTCGGCAAGGTTGGCTACGAGGCTGCCGGCGTCGATGCCGTGCTCGAAGCCGACCGCTGCCGGCGCGCTCTCATTCAGGAAGTGGAGACGCTTCGCGCGCAGCGTGGCGAGGTTTCGAAGACGATCGGCAAGCAGCAGCCCGACCAGCGCCAGAAGCTGGTCGAGGAAATGCGCGTCGTGGGCGACCGCATCGCGGCCCTCGAAAAGGATCTCGCCGCAGCGCAAGCCGAGTTCGAACGGCAAATGTTGCTGATCCCCAATCTCCCCGATCCGGCGGTGCCGCTCGGCGAGGACGACGGCGGCAATGTCGTCATGAGCGAGTCCGGCGAGCGTCGAACCTTCGACTTCGAGCCGCGCCCACACTGGGAGATCGGTCCGGCCCTGGGCATTCTCGACTTCGATCGCGGCGTGAAGATCTCCGGCTCGCGCTTCTACGTTCTGTCGGGCGCCGGCGCGCTGCTGCAGCGGGCGTTGATCTCGTGGATGCTCGACGTCCACGTGCACGACCACGGCTACACCGAGATCGCCCCGCCGTTCATGGTCCGCGAGGATTGCCTCTACGGAGCCGGCCAGCTGCCCAAGTTCGCCGACAACATCTACCGTGACGCCGAGGACGACCTGTTTTTCATCGGCACCGCGGAGATCCCGTTGACGGCGATGCACCGCGACGAGATTCTCGATCCGGGCGCGTTACCGCTTTCCTACGTGGCGCACACCCCGTGCTTCCGGCGCGAGAAGATGTCCGCCGGCCGCGATGTGCGCGGCATCAAGCGCGGTCACCAGTTCGACAAGGTCGAGATGTACAAGTTGGTCGCGCCGGAGAATTCGGCTGCGGCGTTGGAGCGGATCGTCGCCGATGCGGTCGACATCGCTGCTCGGCTGCACATTCCGCACCGGTTGATCTCGATCTGCACCGGCGACCTCGGCTTTGTGGCGACGCGCAAATACGACGTCGAGATGTGGGCTCCTGGCTGTGGCGAGTGGCTCGAGGTCAGCTCGTGCAGCAACTGCACCGACTTCCAGGCGCGGCGCAGCAACATCCGCTTCCGTCGCGACGCCCAGGCGAAGCCGGAGTTGGTGCACACTCTAAACGGCTCCGGGCTTGCGTTGCCACGGGTGATGATCGCGGTGATCGAGAACTACCAGCAGGCCGACGGCAGCATCATCGTGCCGGACGTCCTGCGGTCATACATGGGCGGGGTGAATCGGATCGGCGGCGCTCTCAGTCGAGCCTGAAAATGTAAGGGAGCCTCTCCGTTAGCCGTGAGCCTGTCGAAGGGCGCCCCGGTGAGACCACGAGCTTGTGCTTCGACGAGCTCAGCACGAACGGGACCCAGGCATTGGCAGGAGAGCCCCGGTTATCCGCGATCCGCCCTCCTCCGATCGCCCTGAGCCTGTCGAAGGGCTCAGGGATCAACGAGCGCTCAGCCGAGCGCTTCGCGCAATCGCGCCATCGTCCTGCGGTTGAGGATGCCGGTGTCGCGCATCTCGTGGCGGCGCTGAAACGCTTGGATCGCGTTGATCGTGACGCGATCCAGTTCGCCGTTGATCGGCCCCATGTACTCCTTCTCCTTGGTCAATGCGCGCTGCGCGAGTTCGATGTCCTCGGCCGCAGCCTTCTGCGCGAGCGCCTTGGCGTGGACGTCGGGGATCGACGCGCGCATCGTCTCCGCCGCGTCGCGGGCGCGTCGTTCGACGTCCGCGTCGTCGCACGCGCCGAGCGCGCCGAACGCGAAGGTAGCGCTGAACACCAATGCGGCGAGCCTGACTTTGGATCTCTGCATCGTTCCGGTCGCGTTCAGACGATCTTGTTGAGCGGGAACTCGATGATCCCCGTTGCGCCGTGACGGATGAGGCGCGGGATGAGCTCGCGCACCTCGGCTTCCGAGATGACGATTTCGATCGCGTACCATTCCAGCCCGCCGAGTTGGCCCTTTTGGTAGAGTGGCGACACCGTCGGCGCCGTCAGGCTCGGCAGCAGGTCGATGATCTCTTCGAGCTTCGCCTTCGGCACGTTCATCTTGATGCCGACCTTGTCTTCGGCGCGCAGCGCGCCCTGCAGTAGCAAGCTGATCTGCTCGATCTTCTCGCGCTTCCACGGGTCGTTCCAGGCATCGTTGTTGGCGACGAGTTGCGGGTTCGATTCGAACAACTCCGTGAGGATGCGCAGCCGATTGGCGCGAATCGTGCTGCCGGTCTCGGTGACCTCGACGATCGCGTCGACCAGGCCCCCGGCCGCCTTGGCTTCGGTCGCCCCCCACGAGAATTCGACCTCGACGGGCACGCCGAGCGCCGCGAAGTAGCGGCGCGTGTAGTTCGTGAGTTCGGTGGCGATGCGTTTGCCGCGCAGGTCCTCGGGATCGCGTACCGGCGAGTTCTCCGGCACCACCAGCACCCAGCGCGTCGGCCGGAAGCTCGCCTTCGAGTAGATGAGGTCGCAGACGGTCTGGACCTTGGCGTCGCTCTCGAGGATCCAGTCCTTGCCGGTCAGGCCCGCATCGAGGGTGCCGTCTTCGACGTAGCGCGCCATTTCCTGGGCGCGCACCAGGGAGCACGAGATCGACTCGTCGTCGATCGTCGGAAAGTAGCTGCGGTCCGAGACCTTGATGCGCCAGCCGGCCTTGCGGAACAGCTCGACAGTCGCGTCTTGGAGGCTACCTTTGGGGATACCGAGGCGGAGGGTCTTCATCGCGGATCAGAAACCTGGTTGCGGGGTTGCGGGCGCGCGTCACTTGCGGCCGTAGAGTTGTTCGGGGTCGACGACGCGCTCTTCCATCGTGCGCCATCCGCCCGGCTCGACACGCCGGAAGAAGCAGCTCTTGTAGCCTTCGTGGCAGGCGGCGCCGCCGCGTTGGTGCACCTTGAGAAGCACCGCATCCGCGTCGCAGTCGATGCGAATCTCGTGGACTTCCTGGGTGTTGCCAGAGGTTTCCCCTTTGAGCCAGAGCTTGTTGCGCGAGGTGCTGTAGTAGCAGGCGACGCCGGAGGCGAGGGTCTTCTCCCAGGCTTCGCGGTTCATGTACGCCACCATGAGGATCTCGCCGCTGGCGGCGTCCTGCGCGATGGCCGTCACCAGGCCGCCACGCTTTTCGAAATCGGGTTGCTGTTGGTCAGTCATGCGGTCAGCGCGGGTTCCTAACACACGGCTCGCGGGCGGCGCAACGCGCTCCTTGCCACGAACGTGGCGTTTGCGGCGCCTCGCGGGCTCGGCTACAGCCGAGCGCATGAAGCTCGCGGAAATCGCGGTCCGTCTCGGTTGCGAACTCGTCGGTGACGGCGAGGTCGAGATAGAACGCCTCGAGCCGATCGAGAGCGCGGCTCCAGGGTCGCTGAGCTTCCTCGCCAACCCGCGCTATCGCTCGCACCTGGCTACGACGGGCGCCTCGGCCGTCATCGTCGCGCAGTCCGAGCCGGCGATCGCGATCCCGACCCTGCGTGCCGCCGATCCGTACTTCGCCTTCGCTCGGGCGATCGACCTCTTCTACCTCCCACCGCCGCTCCCCGAAGGCATTCATCCGAGCGCCGTGATCGCCGCGTCGGCCCGGATCGGCGCTGACGCGCGTATCGGACCGCATTGTGTCATCGGCGAGCGCGTCGTCCTCGGCCCGCGCGCCTGTCTCGACGCGCATGTCGTGCTCTACCCAGAGGTCATGGTCGGCGCCGACTTCCGCGCTCAGGCGAATGTCACGGTGCGCGAACGGGTGCGCATCGGCGACCGCGTCTGCCTGCAGCCCGGCTGCGTCATCGGCGGCGACGGCTTCGGCTACGCGCCCGGACCCGACGGGCGGATCTACAAGATCACGCAGTCGGGCACGGTGGTGCTCGAGGACGACGTCGAGATCGGCGCCAACGCCACCGTCGACCGCGCCGCGATCGGCGAAACGCGGCTGGGGCGCGGCGTCAAGATCGACAACCTGGTGCAGGTCGCACATGGCTGCACGATCGGTCCGGGCTCGATGTTGGCGGCGCAGGTGGGTTTGTCGGGCAGCACCCATCTCGGGCGCTTCGTGCGCATGGGCGGCCAGGTTGGCACGGCGGGCCATCTCAGGGTCGGCGACGGCGCGACGATCGCGGCCCGCGCCGGGCTCACCAACGACGTCGCCGCCGGCGAGACGATCGGCGGCTTCCCGCAGCAGCGCCTCGAAGCGTTTCGCCGGACGATGGCCTCCCTGCCCCGCCTGCCGGAGATCTTTCGCCGCCTGCGCCGGCTAGAGAAGCGCACCGGTGTCGGCAGGGAGGACGACTAGCGGGGGCGCGGCCCCAGCTAGATTTCCGCAGGCCGCTCCCCCGCCTGCGGCCCAAAGCCTTCCACCCTCCGTAGCTGCGCCACTGCGAAGGACGGGTCGGCGGACGGGCCGTTGGGTCGCTGCAGGAAGCAAGCGCAGGAATTTGACTCATCGCGAACGAATTCCCGCGATCCGCGACAACGAGACGGGGAGACGGGGAGACGGCGAGGAAGAGGATGATCGCGCCTCTATCCGCCCGCTGTCAGGCGCCCGCGGTCAGCTTGACGCCCCGAGTGGCGTTCGCTACGTTCGGCGATCTTTCTTTTTCAGGAACGGGGCGCGCAGTGAAGATCAACGTGCACGACATCGAAGAGGTCACCAAGGACCTCGTGTACGAAGAGGTCACCGCGAGCCTCGGCGGCGAGTTGCGGCACGGAAATGTGTCCGATTTCGACTTTCCCGCCAAGACCAAGGTCGAACTCAATTACCATCGTGCAGGCCTCGACCTGTTCTTCTACGGGCACATCTCGGCGCAGCCCTTCGGGAACTGTGCCCGCTGCCTCGAAGCGTACGAATTCCCGCTCGAGGCCGATTTCTCCATCATGCTCGCGCCTCGGCCCGCCGCGGGGCAAGACTCGTCGAGCGCCGAAGAAGACGTCGACCTTGGCTTCTACGACGGCGACGAGGTCGATCTGTCACCCATCGTGCGCGAGCAGATCATCCTGGCCCTGCCGACGCGGCCGCTGTGCCGCGAAGAATGCCGCGGACTGTGCCCGCAGTGCGGGGCCAACCGCAACGAAGGCGATTGCGGCTGCACGGAGGTCGCGGGTGATCCCCGCCTTGCCGTGCTGCGTACGATCAAGGTTTCTCGCTGAGTTCGCCGGCAAGCCGCCGCGCGACCATTCATCTACCCATAGGGAGTTTCATCATGGCAGTACCGAAGCGGAGAACGTCGTCGACCAAGCGCGATAAGCGCCGTTCGCACCACGCCCTCACGCCACCGAACGTCATCGAGTGTCAGGAATGCGGTGAAGCCACCGTCATGCACCGTGCCTGCGCACGCTGCGGCGTCTACCGCGGCCGCAAGGTCATCACCATCGAGGACTGAGCCGGGGCTCCGCCCCCGCCGGTTGCGGCCGGTAGCGCTTGATGCCGATGGCGGCCACGATCGCGTTTCTCTTCCCGGGTCAGGGGTCGCAGAACGTCGGAATGGGGCGGGAGCTTTGCGACCGCTACCCGGCCGCGCGCGCGGCGTTCGACGAAGCCGACGCAACCCTCGGGTTCGCGCTCAGCAAGCTCTGCTTCGATGGCCCCCTCCAAGACCTCACCCTTACCGAAAACGCACAGCCGGCGCTGGTCACCTGCAGCTGGGCGCTGACCCGTGTGCTCGACTCGGAGCTCGGGCTGCGCCCGAGCTGGGTTGCCGGACATAGCCTCGGCGAGTTCAGTGCGCTCGTCGCCGCGGGAGCGTTGCCCTTCGCCGATGCGGTGCGGGTCGTGCGCGAACGCGGCCTCGCCATGCAACGCGCTGTTCCCCCGGGACAGGGCAAGATGGCTGCCATCCTCGGCCTCGACCTCGATCGGGTGAATGCCCTCTGCGCCGACGCCGCGCAGGGCGACGTCGTCAGTGCCGCCAACCTCAACGGCGGCGGCCAGATCGTCATCGCCGGCAATGCAATCGCCGTCGAGCGCGCCGTCGCGCTGGCGAAGGAACGCGGTGCCCGTCGCGCTCTGGCGCTCAACGTCAGCGCGCCCTTCCACTGCGCGCTCATGCAGCCCGCCGCCGATCGCCTGCGCGAAGTTCTCGCTCCCATCGAACTCGGCCCGCTGCGCTGCCCCGTGATCAGCAACGTCGAGGCACAACCGTACGACGACGCGCGCCGCAGCAAGGACCTTCTCGTCCGCCAGGTGACCCATCCCGTGCGCTGGCAGGAGTCGATCGAAGCGCTGGCGGCCGCCGGCTGCGCAACGGCAATCGAGGTCGGGCCAGGCAACGTCCTCGCCAATCTCGTCAAACGCATCGCGCCCGCGATCCGCTGCCTCGCGGGCGAGGACCCCGAGCGCTTGCGCGCGCAGCGCGCGCAGATGGAAGGCTGAGTCGGCGCGCCCATGGATCGCCCCGTTGCCATCGTTACCGGCGCCTCGCGCGGCATCGGCCGCGCCATCGCGCTGCGACTGGCCGCCGACGGCGCGCATGTCCTCGTCAATTTCGCGCGCAGCCAGGAGCAGGCCGAGCAAACGGTCGCCCTGATCGAGACAGCCGGCGGCGCAGCCGAGATCTGCGGCTTCGACATCGCCGATGCGGAAGCCGTTCGCCAACAGATCGGCGCGGCAGCCAAACGCCTCGGGCGGATCGACATCCTCGTGAACAACGCCGGCATGACGATCGACAACCTGCTGCTGCGCTTGCCGGAAGAGGACTGGGACCAGGTTCTCACCGTCAACCTGCGCGGTACCTTCGTCTGCACCAAAGTGGCGGCGCGCACGATGCTGCGGGCGCGCTACGGCCGGATCGTCAACATCACCTCGGTCATCGGCGAAATGGGCAACATCGGCCAGAGCGCCTACGCCGCCTCGAAGGCTGGGATCGTCGGCTTCACCAAGTCGGCGGCGCTCGAATTGGCCACCCGGAACATTACAGTCAACGCCGTCGCCCCCGGATTCATCGACACCGAAATGGTGGCGGGCTTGCCTGAGGCGGCGCGTGCGGAGTATCTCAAGCGGGTTCCCGTGGGTCGTCTGGGGACGGTTGAGGAAGTGGCGGACACCGTGGCGTTTTTGACACGGCCCGAGTCAGCCTACATTACCGGGCAGGTCATCGGCGTTAACGGTGGCCTTTACATGTGAGGAGAGGGAGAAAGCGATGCCATCCGACATCGAAGCGAAGGTAACCGAGATCGTCTGCGAACAGCTCGGCGTGACCGAGAGCGAAGTGACCCCCGACGCATCTTTCGCCGAGGACCTCGGCGCCGACTCGCTCGACATCGTCGAGCTGGTCATGGCGCTCGAGGAAGAATACGACATGGAGATCTCGGACGAAGAGGCAGAGAAGATCCGCACCGTGCATGACGTGATCAGCTACATCCAGAACCACAAGGAAGCGTAGCAACCGGTTGAAGGTTCCACGTCCATGCTTCTACAAGCTCAGCATGATCTGATCGGATGCTAGCCCCGACTCCAAGGCAATCCACCGTTCGCCCTGAGCCCGTCGAAGGGCTGCTAGTACCAGGAGTTCATGCTTCGACAAGCTCAGCACGAACGGAGACACGGGAAGTCGCGGCCCGAGATCTGGAGATCGTACCTCCCACCGTTCGCCCTGAGCCCGTCGAACGGTTCCGAAGTTTTTTCAACCGATAGCTAGAGAGGCAGAGCCCGAGAGACATGACTGAGCTGGAGCGCGTCGACCCCGAGATCTACGAAGCAATCCGTCGCGAGACCGAGCGCCAGGAGCACAACCTGGAGCTGATCGCATCGGAGAACGTCGTCAGCCAAGCCGTGCTCGAAGCGCAAGGCTCGATCATGACGAACAAGTACGCCGAGGGGTACCCGGGCAAGCGCTACTACGGCGGTTGCGAGTTCGTCGACATCGCCGAGCAGCTCGCCATCGACCGCGCCAAGGCGTTGTTCGGCGCCGATCACGCCAACGTCCAGCCGCACTCCGGTTCGCAGGCGAACATGGAGGTCTACTTCTCGCAGTTGCAGCCGGGCGACACCGTTCTCGCCATGAACCTGTCGCACGGCGGCCATCTCACCCACGGCAGCCCGGTCAACTTCTCCGGCAGGTTCTTCAATATCGTGCCCTACGGCGTGCGCGAATCCGACGAGCGCATCGACTACGACCAGGTGCGCGAACTCGCGCGCGAGCACCGGCCGAAGATGATCGTCGCCGGCTACAGCGCTTACCCGCGCCAGCTCGACTTCACGGCCTTCCGCTCGATCGCCGACGACGTCGGAGCGATCATCATGGCGGACATCGCCCACTTCGCCGGACTCGTCGCCGCCGGCATCCACCCCTCGCCCATCGAGCATTGCGAGTTCGTCACGACGACCACGCACAAGACGCTGCGCGGCCCGCGCGGCGGCATGATTCTCTGCAAGCAGGAATACGCCAAGAGCATCAACTCGTCGGTCTTCCCCGGCAATCAGGGCGGGCCGCTGATGCATGCGATCGCCGCCAAGGCCGTCGCCTTCAAGGAAGCGGCGACGCCCGCTTTCAAGGAGTACCAGCAGCAGATCGTCCGCAACGCGGCCGCGCTCGCCAAGGCGCTGATGGACAAGGGCTTCCGGCTGGTGTCGGGCGGTACCGAGAACCACTTGATGCTGCTCGACCTGCGGCAGTCGGAACTGACGGGCAAGGTCGCCGAAGAGACGCTCGATCGCGCCCACATCACCGTCAACAAGAACACGGTTCCCTTCGAGACGCGTTCGCCGTTCGTCACCAGCGGCGTCCGGATCGGTACGCCGGCGGTCACCACGCGCGGCATGCGCGAAGCGGAGATGGGCGTCATCGCAGATTTGATCCACCGTGCGCTCGAGAGCGTCGGCGACGACAAGAAGCTCGCCTCGGTGGCCGACGACGTCGTGTCCCTCTGCCGCAAGTTTCCGCTCAGCGGTCGCGTCTGAACCGACCGGGCGTGCGGTTCACGTCCCCGGCCAGATCACCGTATCGCGCTTCCAATTCTCGTCGTCGCGCTCGGGGTAGTCGATCGTGTAGTGCAGGCCGCGGCTCTCGTGGCGCAAGATGGCCGAACGGATGATCAACTCGGCCACCTCGGCGATGTTGCGCAACTCGATCAGGTCGCCGGTCACGAGGAAGTCCCAGTAGTATTCCTGAATCTCGTCGCGCAGCAGCCGAATCCGCTTGAAAGCGCGCGCCAGGCGCCGGTTCGAACGGACGATGCCGACGTAGTTCCACATCATCCGCCGCACCTCGTCCCAGTTCTGCGTCACCACCACCGATTCATCGCTGTCGACCGCCGAGCCCGGGTTCCACTCCGGTAGTTGCGGCTCGGGGGCCGAGTCCGCCGCGAGGAGATCGGCGGCGGCGAGGGCCGCCCGGTGGCCGAAGACGATGCCTTCGAGCAGCGAGTTCGACGCCAGCCGGTTGGCGCCGTGCAGCCCGGTCATCGTCACTTCGCCCGCCGCATAGAGGCGGCGGACGTTGGTGGCGCCGTTGATGTCGGTCACCACACCACCGCAGAAGTAGTGCGCCGCGGGAACCACGGGGATCGGCTCGCGGGTCAGATCGAAACCGAACTCGAGGCAGCGCTGGTAGATGAACGGGAAGCGTTTGCGGACGAAGTCCGGCTCGGCGTGGCTGATGTCGAGGAAGACGTTGGTGTAGCCGTGCACCTTCATCTCGTGGTCGATGGCGCGCGCGACGATATCGCGCGGCGCGAGTTCGGCGCGTTCGTCGTACTGGGCCATGAACGGCGTGCCGCCGGGAGTCAGCAGGCGGGCGCCCTCGCCGCGCAGCGCCTCGCTGATCAGAAACGACTTCGCCTTGGGGTGGAACAGACAGGTCGGATGAAATTGGACGAACTCCATATTCGCAACGGGAACGCCGGCCCGGTACGCCATGGCGATGCCGTCGCCCGAGGCGACGTCGGGGTTGCTGGTATAGAGGTAGACCTTCCCTGCCCCGCCGGTAGCGAGCAGCGTGGCGCGGGCGCGAAAGGTCGTGACCTTGCCGCTGTCGAGGTCGAGCGCGTAGGCGCCCCAGCACGTCGCCGGCGTGGCGCCCGGGTCGAACTTCGCGTCGACGAGGAGATCGATCGATATATGGCGTTCGAGCACGCGGATATTGGGGTGTGCGGCGACGGCTTCGACGAGCGCCCGCATGATCTCGCGGCCGGTGGCGTCGGAGGCGTGCAGGACGCGGCGTTTGGTGTGTCCGCCTTCGCGGCCGAGGTCGTACTCGTCCCTCGCGGCACCGTCGCGGCGGGAGAACTCGGCGCCGCGGCCGATCAGCTCGCGGACGCGCTCGGGCCCCTCGCGCACGACCAGATCGACGACGTCGGGATGACACAGCCCGGCTCCGGCGCCCATGGTGTCGTCGCTGTGTAGTTCGAACGAATCCTCTGGACTCCAGACCGAGGCGATACCGCCCTGGGCATATTCGGTGGCGCTCTCGGGAACCCTGTCCTTGGTGAGGATGACCACCGAGCCGTGTTCGGCGGCGCGCAACGCGAAGGTCAGGCCGGCGATGCCGCTGCCGATGACGAGCAAGTCGCTGTTCATGGCGCGAGTGTACTCCAACACAGGGCACGTGCCAGAGTGGCGAGACTTCGGATTACGTCGATTTTTGTGTTGAATAGGCGACGGATGGCAAGTAGTTTAGCGTGCATGCGGACGTTGATTCTCGCCCTTGCCGGGGCGCTCGTGATGTCGCTGCCGGCTTCCGCCGCATTGGCAAAGATCTATGTATTTCGCGACCCGACCGGCGCGGTGCAGTTCACCAACGCGCCGGTGGTGCCGAAGGCGGCGCCGCGTTTTCGCTTGGCGAGCACGGCATGGCCGAAAACGCGTTGGCAATCGCAGCGCCTGGGCGCGCACGGCGGGCCGCGGCGCACAGCTTACGACGAGATCATCAAGACGGCGGCCGTGCGCCACCGGATCGATTCCAACCTGATCAAGGCGGTGATCCGCGTCGAGTCCGACTTCGTGGCGCACGCGGTATCGCCGAAGGGCGCGCTCGGCCTGATGCAGCTCATGCCCGGCACCGCGCGGATGTTGAAGGTGCGGCGCGCCTTCGATCCGAACGCCAACGTCGACGGCGGCGTGCGTCATTTGCGCTACCTGATGGATCGCTACCAGGGCAATCTTCGCCTCGTGCTCGCGGCCTACAATGCGGGTGAAGGCGCGGTGAAGAAGTACAAGGGCATCCCGCCTTATCCCGAGACGCAGGACTACGTGCGCCGGGTGCTGCAGTACCGCGACGTCTACGTGCGCGGCAGCTGAGAGCGCACGGGCGGCGAAGCGCCTTGTTCGAATTTTTCGTCAACAACCTTCCCAACCTGATCACGCTCTTTCGGGTTGCGTTGATCCCGGTGCTAATCGGCTTTCTGCTGCAGCCCGGGGAGACGCGCGCCCTCGGCGCGGCGGCGACGTTTTTGCTCGCCTCGACGTCGGATTGGCTCGACGGCTATTTGGCGCGGCGATGGAACATCAGCAGCGACTTCGGCCGCATCCTGGATCCGCTTGCCGACAAGCTTCTGGTGGCGACGGCGCTGATCATGCTGGCGTCGTTGAGCCGAGAGCCGGCGGTGCCGGCTTGGATGGTGGTTCTGATCATCGGCCGCGAACTGGCGGTAACCGGATTGCGGGCGGTGGCGTTGAGCCGCGGCTACGTGCACGCCGCCGAGGAGCTCGGCAAGTACAAGATGGTGTTCCAGGTCTTGGCGATTCATGGGCTCTTGTTGCACTACCCCTTCCTCGGCATCGATTTCCACGTCGCCGGCATGTACTTCCTCTGGCTCGCGCTGGCGGTCGGACTCTGGTCGGGCGTGACCTACCACTACACGGTGATCCGCGCGCTGATGCGCACCGAGCGGCAACCGATTTCCAAGTGAAGCGGCGACAGGCAGAAGGCGGAAAGCGGAAGGCGACAGGCAGAAGGTACCTTTGGCTTTCCGCCTTCCGCCTGAAGCCCGATTCGGATCTCCAAGCGAAGCGGCGCAAGCCGCCAGGCAGAAGGTGCGTGTCGCCTTCCGCCTTCCGCCTTTCGCCTTCCGCCTGAAGCCCGATTCGGATCCCAAACGGTCCGAGCCCCCCTTGAAGAGCATTGCGAGCGTATGCTACTGAAAGCGCCCTTGCCTGCCGTGGCAACGGCGCGCGCGCCCATAGCTCAGATGGATAGAGCACTTGACTACGAATCAAGAGGTCGCATGTTCGAGCCATGCTGGGCGCACTAGAGAAAGCCCCTGAGAAATCAGGGGCTTTCGTCGTTTCGGGGGTCGGGGGCCAGAAGCCCACGGACCGGGCCGGGCAGCAATTGGGCAGCTCTTGGAAGGAATGCGGCAACGACGGCTCGGTTTCCGTTCGCGTTGCGGACGGCTCTGACGCTACGGAAGCCGTTCGCATCGCTGGTGATCGATCCACCGGTCGAATTCAGATACCAGCCTCCAACGTTCTCCTCAAACCGTGCAGCTACACTTCAGTCAGCACCGAGCAAAAAAGGGCGCAGTTCTGCTTGAACGCTCCGTCGTTACGCGACCACGGATACGCCATAGGCCGCGAATTTCGGATCGATGGTCACGACCGGCACGGCGAGTCGTTGAGCCGCGGCGATGATGAAGCGGTCGCACGGATTGCGGTGGTGCTGCGGCAAGAGTGCCGACGCCGCGCACAAAGAGGAATCAAGCACCACCTCGGTCAATCCATACCGTACGGCCCAATCCTCCATCCAGAGATGAGCCGGCAAGGGCAAGCTTTCGTCGCCCTCGCGGACGCGGGGGCCCAGAATCCCGTAGCAATCGTGGTCTTGGCGGGGGAGGGAATGCCTGGGACGGTGCTTGCATTCAACCGGGCGCATCTCAACCCGCCGGGCTGAAGTCCCGGGCGCTCCCAGCGGCATGCTCGGTCGAATTCGCTTCGTTTTGCGCTTCCGAGAGACCACCGCGGCGAATCGCGCGGTGCATTCCCGTCATGTGGTTACAATATGACGAAAATCTGCACGAATTCCGTGCATGCTGTGACAACATGGGCCGCGGGAGAACTTGCGCGAGCGATTTTCGCTCTTGCGGGGGCGATTTGCGCAACGCATTCGGCCGCCGGTGAAGTTTCGCGGGCCGGATTCAGAGTGGCAACAAGCGCGCGGACGAAGCTTGCGAGCATCATCGAAGCGCGTGGCCGAATATCACGAGATCCGCGCCGAACGCCGTCACTCTTAGGCGTCACGCCGTGCTCGACGATTCGCAGCAGGACTGCACCCAGCGCCATTCCGTTGCGGCAGCGTCGACCGTCAGCGCGCTTTGGCGTAACGCTTCCGCCTTCGCCCGCAAGGCAGCCCGCGCCTCCGGACCCGCAGGGGACGGAAATTGCAGAAGGACGAGCGATGCCCGCGCCCGCCCGGGAGAGGAGAACTATAGTAGGCCGCAATGTCCTCGTCGGGAACTTCGGCCCCCTGCTTCTCTCCCTTGGTGCCTTGGGGGTCAATCCTGAATTTCGAACCACCAGTGCGCGTCCGGCGATTGCGCAACACGTGGCGCCCCGGTTAGCCTCGAAGCATGACGACCCCGAACGGCGGCCCGATCGAAGCACTCGTCGAGAAGATCCGCTCCCTCCCTCCAGAACGCATCGGCGCGGTTGCGGATTTCGTCGACTTCCTGCGGTTCCGCCAAGCGGAACGACAGTTGGTCCGGGACTCGGCTCGAGCGGCGCAGTCCTCCTTCGCCGGCGTCTGGGACAACCCCGATGACGCCGAGTACGACCGACTCTGAGTTCGGCGACGTCGTCCTCGTCCGCTTCCCGTTCACGGACCAGCGCGGCAGCAAGCAGCGCCCCGCAGCCATCGTCAGTTCGCCCTGGTACCATCGGCATCGCCCCGACCGCATCATCCTCGCCATCACGAGCCGCCCCCCTGCGGAGGAGGAATTCGGTGTCCATCTTCTCCGCGACTCGCAGGCGGCCGGACTGCTGAAGCCCTCGGGATCACCACAATCGAATCCGCTCTGATCCTCCGGCGCCTCGGCCGTCTCACGGCAGCCGACCGAACGACCCTCGCCAACCTCCTCGCGACGCTGGTCGGCCCGCCCGCGGAGGCCGGCCAAGACGAGTCCGAAGCCTAAAGGGTCAAGAACCCGTTCTCTCGTCATCGCTTCGCATCTTCTCTTCGCGCCCCACCCCGAGGCCCTGTTTCACCTCAAGCACGCCTACTTCCTCACCAGGCGTTGTCCGAATTGTCTCTGCGCCCCCGAAGCCTCTCCGCACGTACCCTCTCACATCCATCGCTCGAAGACCCCTGACGGAATTGACGGATCATCGAAATTTTCGCCACGTCACCGGTTCGCCCCGAGCGCAAAATTCCGAATCTTCTCTACGTCCCCGTTTGGCCGTGTTTGCCTGTCGCCCGAACCGGCGCAGGCGTTCCTGAAGACACCAGCCGACGACAAGTGGGGCACGGACACGCCACAGACCGCGAATTTCGGATGGGGCCGCGCCTTGCGGGAGCCAGAGCACGCGCGGCGAAACGAGAGCACAGGTCGAGGCACACGTGGCGATCCATGCGACGAACAGCTCGGCGGGTGCAG
>Ga0163144_10007564_pt1 | contig 23795 bp, 24 predicted proteins | sample OliLak19BULKMAT1_FD_123175 | JGI IMG/M metagenome (GOLD analysis project Ga0163144, IMG submission 123175) | Freshwater microbial mat bacterial communities from Lake Vanda, McMurdo Dry Valleys, Antarctica - Oligotrophic Lake LV.19.BULKMAT1 | ecosystem: Environmental > Aquatic > Freshwater >...
TGCAATAATTTTTGCGTTTCACTTTCTTGTAACTTATCAGCAGGAATGCCGGTCCAACGGGCTAACACTAAAGCAATATCTGATTCATCAACGTCTTGCTTAATAAGTGTTTGCTTGGAACTTTTAATTTTCTCTTGTTCTGCAGCAACAGCTTGTTGCAATTTAGCTAATGAGCCATACTTAATCTGAGATGCCTTAGCAAAATCACCTTCACGCTCAGCTTGCAAAAACTGGTATTGCGCCCGCTCAATATCTTCTTTTAACTTATTAATACGCTCGAGTGGGGCCTTTTCAGCTTTCCACTGATCAAGCAATGTTTTATGCTTTACTTTAAGTTCAGCAAGTTCTTTTTCTAATTCTTCGAGCCGTTTTTTTGAAACAGGATCATCTTTTTCTTTCGTAAGCGCCACTTTTTCAATTTCAAGCTGGCGGATTTTACGGTCAAGCTTATCGATTTCTTCGGGATGAGAATCGATCGACATTTTTACCATTGACGCAGCTTCATCAACTAAATCAATTGCTTTATCGGGTAAAAAGCGGTCCGGTATATATTTTGATGAAAGCAAAACCGCATCAACTAATGCTTTATCAGTAATGCGGATACCATGATGCATTTCATAGCGCTCTTTAAGCCCGCGCAAAATAGAAATCGCATCTTCTTCTGAAGGTTCTGGCACCAATACTTTTTGGAAGCGGCGTTCAAGCGCGGCATCTTTTTCGATATATTTTTTATATTCTTTTACCGTAGTAGCACCAATACAATGCAGTTCTCCGCGAGCAAGTGCTGGCTTAAGCAAATTAGAAGCGTCCATGCCCCCACCACCAGCAGCCCCTGCTCCCACTAACATATGCAGCTCATCTATAAAGAGGACGATTTGCGTTTTACTGGTCTCTATTTCTTTAAGCACCCCTTTAAGGCGCTCTTCAAATTCACCCTGATATTTAGCGCCCGCTATTAAAAGGCCCAAATCGAGCGCATAAAGAATGCTCCCCTTGAGGCTTTCTGGCACATCATTATTAATAATCCGTTGGGCTATGCCTTCTACTATGGCAGTTTTACCCACCCCAGGTTCACCGATTAGTACGGGGTTATTTTTTGTTCTACGCGAAAGAATTTGTATTACTCGGCGAATTTCTTCATGCCGACCAATCACCGGGTCAAGCTTGCCTTCTTGCGCTTGTTGCGTAATATTTTGGCAAAATTTTTCGAGCATCGATGTTGTTTGTTCTGCTGCTTTATTATTCATGGGCAACCCCGCTATCTTAATTTTTTATTGCTCTTTGGGCGCTGATTGTTGTGCTGCAGCAGCTTCTTGCGCGGCTTTACGTTCTGCAGCTCTTTTGCGATCAGCTTCTTTTTTTGCTTGGCTTGGATTAGTACCTAAAGTTGTCCATCGAGGAATTTTTGATGCAGATTTTCCGCTTGATTTCATCATGGGCCTCGCAGATACAGTACGAGCTGCAACTACTGGTGAACCGGAGGTCCCCCGTTGACCAGCACCAGCCGATGCCGCGCCTGCCCCTACTGAACAGGCACGAGCTGTTTTAGTTTCTTCTGAGGTTAAGGGCTTAGCTGGAGCAGGAACAACAACAGAACTCTCTGCGGTAATTCCTAAACTCTTTTCATTAACACCCATCGACAATACTTGATTGGATGTATTTTTTTCAAATTTTACTTTATGGACTAAGATAGGCTTTTCATGCGTGACATCTATAACTCCCGTAACAGACGTTCTTTGTCCACGAACAATGCTCCCTCCCTCGGCCGAAGAACCTTCCCGAGTAACGGGGGAAATGGCGGGGAAATATACATCATATTTTATTTTGATCTGATCTTGAGGAAGTACCAACGACAAACGATCGGTAGGCTTGACATTGCCGCGAGCAATTTCTTTGTAACTCGCTAAAGCTGCATCAGATTTCGAAAAAACAACAACAGTTACCGCGCTATCTTTTGATTGATTATAAAAATTAAAGGTATTATCAGATTGTACCGTAAGCGGCAGCAGGCCAATACCCAGAAATAATAATTTTTTAGAGCAACATTCGGCAACCATCATAGACATATCCCTCAATATAAAGTCCTAAAACTAATTATATCAAAGCTACCGAGTCGCACCCTTTTTACGCAATAGTTGGTGATAGCTTACCGCAAAATGGTGGGCATAATCTCGCATAGCAATCAGCAATTGCCCGAGTGCTGTATGTAAGTCTAAAACTTTCCCTTCCATAAATAAAGGGCCGTACAGCGTCTCTTCACGCTTAGCTAAACTGACAATGGTTGCTTCTGGCAAAACCTGCCGCGCCGCGCTCAATTGCCCCTTGCCCCCATCAATCAAAATAACATCAGGGATATCAGCGGGGTTGCGGTACCGCCGCGTAATAACTTCTTGCAAGGCGGCATAATCATTCTGTTGGGTGAGAGTGTTTATTTTAAAACGACGGAATTTATTACGCTCAGGGACTCCATCAGTAAACCGGATGCAAGAACCGACCATGTAACTACTCTGAAAATGGGAAATATCAAAGCAATCGATAGTCCGTGGTACCTGCGCAAGGCGCAGTAACTGCCCAAGATCTTTCAGTGCCTCCGGCGCTAAAGCGGGCACCAGGTGTGCATCGGGGGAAATGGTCGCATGTGCTATTTCTTTTGCATATTTTTTTTCGGTAAATTTGGCTTTGAGAGTGGCAAAAATAGTATCTAAATTTTGCACATATTCTGTTAAGTGTTGAGCTTTTTCAAATTCCAACTGCTGACTGTAATGGCGAATTTGTTGTTGAATGATCTGCAAAAATGCGGGCGCATTGCCCTCCAAAGCCTGGCGCGCAAGCTCCATGCGTGTACGATATTCTGGGGCATCAAATTCATTGCGGCAGGTGCCGGCACAGCGGCCTAGATGAAAATCCAGACAACCAGCAGCTACTTTATACGTACATCGATATAATTTAAATGTTCTTACCAGGTAATCATAGGCACTACGCGCTTGCCGTTTATGCATAAACGGACCAAAGTGAATTCCCCGCTTCTTTTTTATGCGCACCAACGAAAGCGAAGGAATACCCGCTTCATCGTCACTAAAAAGAATATATAAAAAGGGATCGCCACTTTTGAGCAACGTATTATATTTTGGCTGATACTCTTTAATAAGCTGCGCCTCAAGAAGATTGGCTTCAAGCTCACTATGAGTCACAATATAATCGATGGTGGCATGGTCGCTAATTAAAGCGCTCACCTTCCAATCATTAGCCTGCTTAATAAAATAAGAACTAACCCGCTTTCTTAATGACTTTGCTTTGCCAATATAAATAATTTCTGCTGCCTGATTTTTAAAAATATAAATACCCGGCAACAAAGGAATGTTTTTTATCCGCTCAGCATGCACCGAATCCCGTACTGCCATAATTACTCGGCCGCACTTTTTGATTCATCGTCAGCTTTTTTGCACGTAAACTTTTTATAAAGCGGCATAACCACATAATTTTCGACTAAACGACAGCCCAGAACAAAAGTAAAGGCACAGGCCGCTAAATGTACCGGATTATATAAATCAACCGAAAGTAACGGGTTCCAACGTTGATAATTCAACCAGCCGACTGCTGATTGCATTGCCTGTTTTTGTAAAGAAACATTTTGAGCCTGTAAGGCCGCATCATTGGTTAATGCTGCCGATGCCGCATGACCAACCGCGGCCGCGACCCCTTTAACAAAACGATAGTTACGAATGGTGAGCTTTGGCCCCGTGCTTGTAGCAAGCGCTAATTTACATAAACTGCCCAATGAAGGTAGCGGGGTACCCCCGGCCTGTATACCGCCTAGGGTAAATGTGGCTAAAAAAGCTGCTGTTATCATATTTTTACGAATTTTCTGTTGCATATACAACTCCTCAATAAATACTATCTCTGTCCCCGTTAGTCTATATAGTATACCATAAAACACCAACTGTTTATTTATTTCTATTAGAAATGTATGATTTATACTTTTTAATTTACGGGTACCTGAAAATAGGCTATAGTTATTATCATGTTTATTGGGTAATTTTCTATTTTAAGCAGGTACTTTTTATGTTTACGCATTCAAGACTTTTAGGAATTGTCGGAGCACTTATTCTGAGCTATGCCGCCTGGACAGCCTATGGTTATTTTCTTGATACTAGCGCACCGGTAGTAACTATTACGGGTATTGAGCCGGATGAATATTATGCTGGCGATGTGCCTTGTATTGTTGATATGAGCGATGGCTATAAAGTTGCTGATCTTTCGGTTTTCTTAGATGGCAATGCGTTGGTTTCTCATTTTAAAGTTAACAGAAAACATGATGAACATGTGTTTACCATTCCTACTAAAACATTAACGAATGGTCCCCATGATCTTAAAATTACGGTGCGGGACGGCTCATATCGTAAAAATAGCACCACCGAAAGTTTTTCTTTTATCGTAGACAACCGCCCCCTGTTAGCTACCTTTGTAAAATCAGAAACAGATATCAAAGTATTCCAAGGCCGTACGTTGCATGTACAATTCCAAGTTAACAAACCAATTCAAGAGGCAACGGTACGTGCTCTTTCTCGCACGTTTACCTGCATTCCTGAAGCTGAAGGGTCTTTGATTTACGAATGCTTTATCCCTATCAGTACCCAAGAAATAGCCAGCGAGTATGTTCTTTCCATCGACATTACCGATTTTGTTGGTAACACCGCAACGCTTGATGCTAAGTTCCAAATAGTTATGTATCCTTTTAAAAAACAGATCATCACTATTGCTCCTGATAAATTGCAAGAAGCCAAAGATACTGGCTTACCTGAAGGGGATTTGGAAACAGCCCTAAAAGAGCTTACCGCACAATCACCTACCAAAAAATTATGGCACGGTTCATTTTACGCACCAATCGAAATTAAAAGTGTTTCAACCGACTTTGGCACCATACGGACCACGCAACATCGGGGTAAATACGCTCATGATGCAGTTGATCTTATCGGCACCCCAAAAACCGTTGTTTGGGCACCACAGGACGGCAAAATTGTATTAAAAGAGCGCTATGCACATAGCGGTAACACTGTAGTTATTGACCATGGTTGCGGAATTTTATCACTCTTTTATCATCTTGATTCATTTGGTCGTAGCAACGTTGGTGATATTATTCGCAAAGGTAATCCTATTGGTACCTTAGGAAAAACCGGTCATGCTACCGGCTATCATCTACATTGGGAAATGCGTATTAATAACGTGGCCATTGACCCATTGCAATGGATAAAAAATGACTTTTAAGGAACGGTTATTCCTTTCAGCTTCTACCTGGTCAGCAGCTACTCGCTATCTGCTGACCCTTATTTTTTGTGGCAGCTTCTTTTTTTGCTGGTGGTTTTTTAGCTATCGGCATCTTTATGCAACGGTGCACCAACAAACAGCTCAACAAGAACTACAGGCGTTGCAACCCCAGCCCTTGATGCGCGCCAGCAATGATGGTTCTGCACAACTCGCCTTAGCGCGTGAAGATTTTTTTACCGTCAGCACCGCAGGTAGCGCTTTACGCTCACTTCTGCTGACCGCACAAAAAGAAAACCTTGCTCTAGAAGCATGTACTTCCCAAGCGGGAGCGCCCTGCAGCTGGTGCCAGAAAACCATCCTACATCTTACGATTACCGGCGACTTTTTTCCCCAAATTGCTTTACTTGAATATATGCAAACCATGCATAATCTTTATCCTGAAAAAATAGAAATCGCGCATGTTGCTGAATCGTCAGTAAAATGCATCTATCAGCTGCAGCTGGCAACGCCACAGGTACAGAACAAAGCATAACTCTTGTCTCTGATTGTTCCTTCATACTAGCATACAACTAGTTATTGAAGGGCTTACTATGAAACAATTATCTCTGCTATTTGTAGGGGCAATAGTGTCGACGGCAGTGCATGCCACACTTACTCGTAATCCATTTGCACCACTACCAAAACAGCACCCACTCGGGCACCTGGCAACCGCCTGTTGGCACGACCATCACAAAGAAGCAACGCTTATTAAAAGAAATGACAAGATTTGTATACGTTATGAAAAAAAACCCCTTCAACTTGGGAAAGCTGAAGGGTTAGGGGGGTAACAATACGAAATCGTATTGTTACTTTAGGGATTTGATAAACTTTTCAAATTCGAAACTGATTGTAACAACCGATTTTGCCAATGTCAACTAGCTTTTTCATAAATAGTTTTAAGCATATCTTTAATAATTATATTCTCGATATTGACGATATCGACGCACGCCACGATAAAATGCATAACCAAGGCATGCCGCTAAAGTAGCAATGCTAAGACCTTTCTTCTTTTTGCTCATGGAAAAAAATGCGAGCTTACGTTGTTGCCACCATGTTAGGTCGGGCTGCTTTACGGTGGGCTTTGGATTAATGCTCGGATAATATAACATAAAAGTTTCTGCCGGCCCCATAAGTAGTGGCTCATTAATGACAGCGTCATATATCATAAGACCGATACGGTTGGCGACGGGCAATTCCAATGTCATGAAATCATTCGTCAAGTTTTGTCGAATATCACGAAGCGCCGATTTTTTCTGCCCCTGTACAAACAGGTCTTCTGGCTCACCAGAAGCATTCAGTTTTTTCCAATCATCTCGCGGTGCACCAAAAGTATCTATTTCATTAAAAACATCGCGAATACAACGCCGTACAATATCTTCAGAAATATCTTTTGCCGCGGGCAATTTTCTAATGTTTTCTAACAAATTTGCAATACAGCGCTCAGAAACAACAGGAACTGGGTCAACCGATTTACCCGGAATATCTTTATTTTCATAGCGAATCAATCGCGGACGCGGACGAGTATCTTGTGCCTTTTGCAAAGCTTGCGCTGTTATTGGTATCAGTAAAATTACTAAAGCAATAAGACTGAATCGATAGAGTAAAGAGTTCATAGTTGTTATCCCCAGAAGTAATTCTATTTTATTTCTATTATAAGTATAGCAAAGGGGGCGCTTTTAACAAAGGCCCCCTTAAAATCAACTAAAAATAGCTATCATTCAGCATATCGGCAATATTTCCCCTGAAAGCCCTAGGAAACACGCCATTTTTGCTTAAGTGCTTCCAGCGTACCATCATCTTGCAGGGCCGCAAGGGAGCGATTAATTTCTTGCAATAAAGGTAGCCGCTCTTGGGCAACGGCAAAAGCTATATTTTCTTCGGTGTCTGGTAAAGCCACCGCCGTAAATTGCTCCTCACTATGCCGCTCTAAAATGGGCTTGAGCGTATTAGAAGCAGTCACAAAAACATCAGCTTGTCCCGCTAATAAAATTGCCACCGCCTCTTCAACGTTACCTACTCGCTCAATTTTTATTTTAGGATACTGAGAAAGATAAAGATCGGCTGTGTAACCGCGGTTCACCACAACTTTTTTGCCATTTAATGCTAACAAATTCGAAACAACAGGTCCTTGCTTGCGCGTCACCATAACTAATGGATCATGGACAAGGTATGGCAGAGAAAATTGTACTTGTTCAGAGCGCTCCGGTGTAGCAGACATACCAGCAGCAATAACATGTACTTGGCCTAAGCGGATCTGCGGAATCAGAACATCAAAAGGCATGTCTTTAATCACCATCTTTTTGCCCAGTCGTCGAGCCACTTCTGCCATCACATCAATATCAAAGCCAACTATTTCATTAGCCTTTAAAAAAGAAAATGGCGCAAAGTCTGCACTGGTACCTATGATTAATTCTTCAGGAACAGCGCATTGCTCGAGGTTGCGACCATTACGAATCCAGGTCAACAAAAGCATGGTCGCTATAACCATCAATGCTATTGATACTATTCTTTTCATATACAACCTTTACCACACTGCCTCATTCTACCAAATTTTCCTTACTTGCCGCGTAAGCTTCTTACCCGTTTAGGCAATAGGAAGCAACTGCTGCGCAAGCACCAGATAGCCTACATTATAAATTGGCATACGGTAACTCGGATTTAAGGTCCAAGATTTTTTAAACATACTCAATGCTTTATCCGATTGGTTATGTAAAAAGAGCGCACAACCAAGGCTATTATATGAAGTAAAGTTTTTCTCATTAAAGGAAATTGCTTTTTCAAACGAGCTGATTGCTTCAGGGATAGCACCTTGTTCAAATTGGATAGCACCAATATTATGGTACGCAAAATCAAAATCTTCACTCAGAGTAATCGCTTTTTCAAAAACCTTGAGCGCTTCTTCAAATTTATGCTGATGGAACAAGCTAATACCAAGGTTGTTCAACGTGCCAACACTTTCACCATCAAGCTCAAGAGCTCTATCAAGCTGTTGTTGAGCTTGTTCATACAAATTATTATTAATTAAAAAAGTACCCAAATTATAAAAGGCACCAGCGCATTTTTTATCGATATCAACGGCTTTGTGTAATAATTTTACCCCTTCATTAAAAAGGCCTTGCGCGCACAAAAGAGCGCCCAAGTTACTGGCTAAGTGGCCAGAAGTTGGCGAATTTTCGATTGCCTTTTTATATAACTCAGCAGTTTTTTTTACATCTTGAGCCTGAAAGGCAACATTTGCTTCATCAAGCGCTGCTTGCGCAGAAGCATTCAAACCAGGCACCGCGGTATAAAAAATAAAAGGTGTCGATAACGTGCTGGTCATTAAGAATTTTTTGTTATCCATTGAATATCCTAAGAAATTTTAGAAATGATAATTAACCAAACAGTTCATCAATTAAAACTTGTGTTGGGCGATGAGGCTCTTGCATTGCTGCATAAAAAAGTTCATCATAACTTCGCGTTTCAATGACCATAGGCATGGTCAAAGCATGTCCCAATAAGAGTACCTGTTTTTTACTATCAAGTGAAGCCAATACCGTACGCAATTGCGCTGCCCCCGAAGCACCGGTAAGTACCGCGGCAATATCTTTTTCATCATTCAGCTGCGCAATAATTTTAGTACCAATCTGCGACAAAATTTCTGGGTCGATCCCCGAAGGCCGTTGGTCAACCACCAGCAACGAAACATAATATTTCCGCATTTCCCGGGCAATAGTACCAAAAATAGTTTGCCGCGCCGCCTGACTATTTAAAAACTTATGGGCTTCTTCTACGACAATCATCAATTTTTTTGGTTCATCCTGCTTACGATGCGTTCCTAAAAAATGCTCCGTTTTTTGTATATACAACGTATGTAAACGACGAGTGATCATATTGGCTATTAATAAGTAACAGAAAGTGGTCGTAAAGTTACCAAATTCAATAATCACCGATATGCCTCGGTCAATATATTCAAGCATACGGTCAATAGTAGCCTGGTCATTGCCGGTAGAGCCCGATGGCTGCGCCACAAAAAATGGCAATCGCTCTATCTGCTTTAACTTACGGTAGAGCGCCGCAATCGATTCAGGATGGGCGCCAACTTCCTGGGCCAAATCTTTGAGCCGGTCACCCGAGCTTAACAACTCAGCTAACCAATTCTTTTTATAGCGAGCAGCTATCAGATAGGCCGCCTCATAAGCAGTAGCATGTAAATTTAGCTCCTCCTGCAATGAAACAATGTCTTCGACACTCACTGATTGATAGGTCAAGGTAATAGCCATATCGGGTGAACCACCACGCCGCTGCGTAGAAACAGGGTCTAAAGAAAATATGGCGACTTTATCGGGGAACAATGTTTTGAGCCCTTTTACAAAAGCCTCATTATTACCCTCTTTGCGTGCCTGAAGCCCGTATTCACTATGCATATCAAAAATAACACAGGCCGCTTTATTGTTTTTTATAAGCCCGGCAAGCACCAACCGTGTTAAGAATGTTTTTCCGGTACCGGTTTTACCAAAAATGCCGTTACTCCGCTCGGTCAAACGCTCTAGGTCTAGGCACAGTTTAGCTTGCATATCAAGCGGTGAACCAATATGAAAGTAGCGGCCCGAAGGATCGGCTGAGTCACCAAAAATATGAGTGATATCCTCTTCGTCCGTATCAAACACGGTCGCAAAATGGGACGGTACTGTTTTGACCGGTAACACCCGCTGCTGCTCGTCAAGCATAACCATAGGCCGCAAGGTAGCAGTGGCATAAATATCTTTAAGAGCAAGAGCTTGTTTTAAAAGCTGCTCTTGCGGTGTTGGCGGAAATAACAAAATATCGGGATGTGAAACTTCGAGCCGTAAATCGGTAATTAACGAAAAAAATTTATAAGGTGCGCTCACAATAGAAACAAATTTTCCTGTTTTTAGCACCTCAAGAGGAACTTGGTGCTGCACCCGCATCACCAGGCCGTCGGTTAAAGAACCGGTGATGATGGCGCCTAATATGCGTTTTTGTTTTTTTATTGCCATGAAAAATACCCAGTTGCTATGTAATTAAAACAATACGAGCACGCCAAAAGATGTACGGAAGTCTAACTTCGTGACCCCGTCATTAAATTTCTGTGAAAATGGCAGCTGAATGCCTGCCTGCAAAATCAAATGCTCAAGCGATAAAAAAAGTGACGGACCGCCAAATACAACATTAAAGCCAGATTCGGGGACCGTTTGCCCATCGAAACGATTTCTTTGCGCATAAATACCATCAATTTCGAATAATCCCACTAGCAAACCTTCATGCCAAAAGCCAAGGTTATGCCCTATGCCAAACTCATACGCAAACTGATTACCTAAAGAAGTTAACCCATTATGAGAACGGATCAAAGCTCCATAAGAAGTAAAAAGATAACTTGAAACGGATAAATAACTCAGGGTCGTACCAAGCAATACTCCCGGTGAGCCCGTACCCGTTGGCGGTACTTTGGTAAAGCACCCGGTGGGGAAAATTAATTGCCCCAAAACAGTCGCCTGTATTTCTGACCAATCAGTGCTACGCTGAAAAAATGCCCCCTCTAACTGCACCACTATATCCCCAAGGCCTGTCGATTGCGCATCAGCATCTTCTTGCCGTATAAAAGCAGGTATTGCTGCCGCCACTGACAAATAATCGGTGATACCATACAAAACTGCCGACGAAGTATCCAGCGAGCGCGATTCAAAACCTTGTGAGTAATTTAAAAATTGCTCCACAAAAAAATCGCCTTTAGGAACAATGGTTTGTCCCATACTAAATAAAGGGCTCGGTTGCCGTGATGATGGCACCGAAAAATTACCTATTTTAGGTGGCTCAGTATGCGCCAAAGAAACTGATAGACAACAAAGCAATATCACCATGTTCATATGATTGTCCTCCATCAATTAAACACAAGCTACCTCTATATCGTAATATTAGTACGTGATAACAAGTACTTAACATCATCATCAGCAAAACGAATACCCACACCAACAAACCCGTTTTTATTATTTTTACTAATAAAGTCATCGGCACCAAAGGTGAAGTATAAGTTTCTGGTGATAAACATTTTGTTAAGCCACTTAAGATGTGGTCTGTCATCACAAAGCCGGTTACGACCACGAATATCAAACATTTCAAATGAACTGACCCAGCGCAGTTTTGGCGTGCCAAGCGGCATATCAATGTCAAAGGCCACACCACCCGTGCTGTCAAATAACCCGGCACGGAATGCAAAATTGCCAAACACTTTACCAAACTGAATGTTATACAATAGCTGATCAAAAATACGCGTTTGCTGCCGACGCAACGGCGCATATTTTAATTTCTTATTATCTGAAAGACACAAGTCTCCCGGTACCAATTCATGGTCTTTGGCATCAAACCACTGACGCGTCTCTTCCGTACGCACCAAGCGGCCGCTCTGCGCAGCAACTAAGCCTGCAAGGTAGAAGTAATCTTCCGTCGGATGAATTCTCAAGTTAAAGTAACCCTTAGAATCATGGAAGCAATGTTTCTGGAACGGACCATACATCGATTCAGTATGCACATCAAAAATAACTGCCAACTGATCAACTTTATCAAAATAACGCTTAATACCACTGACGGCGTAACGTAAATCTTTGTACGCCTCATCATCATGTATTAATTGACCAATAATACCACGTCCATCATTAATTTTCTGTGCTATATCATGTACGGGGTTTGATACGTGATCAACTGATTTAGCAATACGATCGAAGTTTTGCTGCATGTTGTTACTCAACCGAGGAACTTCACCCTTCAGCTCTACCAACAAGGACCGAAGATCATTCATAATACTATCAAGATTGCCTTCATTGCGAGTTACTACACGGTCCATAGCACCAGAAAATGATGCGAGCTTTTCTGCCGCGCTCGTAATATTATTAACTAAATCACGCAGCTTCGCTTCACCTTCAGGCCCACCAACGGCACCCTTCATCGATTGCGTAATGGATTCGATATTGCTTGCTATTCCCTTAAACTGCCGCATCATATCATCCACGGCAACGGGTGCTGTGCTTGGTCGCGTCAGCATACTACCTGCTGGCAATTGTGGGAGCAAGGGATCTCCGGGGTTCAATTCAAGATACTTGCTACCCAGTAAACCTTCTTGACGTACTATCGCATGAGCATCACTAAAAAGAACATATTTCCGGTCAAGCATCAAGGTTGCTTTAACCTGTTGCCCATCATTGATAAGATCGATGGAATCGATCCAACCAACTTTAACCCCAGCTATTTTGACATCAGACTTTTTAGTCAAGCCCGAAACGTCATTAAAATAAACGCTGTAGGTCGTGTAACGAATTCTATCAAAGCGAAAATAACCGATCTGATAGCTCATAAAGAGTAAAATGCCTGTCGACACTACTATAAAAAGTCCTACCGCGGTTTCTGTTTTTAAGCGCAAGCCATTCCTTTGCTACAACCAATATAATTTTTTTATACAATACTTAACCAACTTAGCAGGTTCAGGAGATGCTTCCTGTTGTAATATCGCATATACCTTTACTACTGCATTACCAAATTTTCCATAAGATACCACAGAAAAAGAGAGAGTTTCAAACTCTTGTGCAAAGAGATTTTTAATTTCTGCCGCAAGACTTGCGTATTGTTTGCCATAGATCGGTGCTATCAGTGTATCCCATTTTTGTTGCCATTGCACGGATCCTGTTAAGTTTTTTAGCTGATCTTTTAATGTATCAAATGCTTTTTTATCAATTTTAGTAATCTCTTTTAATGATAACACCTTGCCCATCGAAGGACTCAATAATAGCGGCTGTAGTAATTCATTTTTTGTTTCAAGCGTAAAAAGGTCAGTAAAGGAACCAATTTTTTCGGGAACCGGCATCAAATTATCTGCAATTTTTTTAAATCGTTTATCACCAAACAGCTCAAACAGGTCATCCAGAGGGCGCCCTCGCTCTTTAAAAATAGCGCCAATAACTTCAGCAACTATTTGCCCTTTTGCTGGTAATACATTCCCCGCTGTTTGCAAAATTTTTAAGCCATCAATATTTTTTTCTTTAATAAACTGTTTTTTCTTAAAATCATAGAGCTTATTAAGATTGATTTTCCCCTGCTCGGCGACGACATAAATTTCACACATGCCGGCAGTACCCTGCTTGCTATCACGCATTTCAAACTGTTGCCAGCGGTTCAACGTAGGGAACGCTTTAATAAACTCTTTTTCTTCATATGCTAACTGCGCAGAAGCAATTTCAATACCGCTCAAGGCATACATGCGCGCCTGCTCGCGATCGATAAGAACTCGTTGCAATTTATTAAATACAACAACCTGATTAACAATACGCCCTATCATAGCCGCCATTAAACCAATAATGAGCACCGCAATAATAAGTACATAACCAGGACGTCGAGAGGTCATAACCATTATTGTTTTACCTCCTTAAGAATAGTCATCGAGAATGCTTCTGTTTTTTTACCTGGCGCTGGTGGGGCCGCTGGCTGTTGCGCGCCGCTGGACGTAGGGGCCAATTTAGACTTATCTACCACCACCGTAGACCTTGCAGCAGGGACCAAGCAGGTAAAGAGCAAAGGCAATTCTCGCAATGATTTGCCCGCATACCGTACTCCCTCAAAAATTACCTGGGCCGGCAATAATGTTTTAGTTGACGCTACCGTTTCAGCATCCCATACGGCAACACGCCCCGATGATTTTTCGTTCGACTTCGCCTGTTTTGCATCATCTTTGCGCGCGACAGGAACATACGAAACGCGTAACTCTTTAATATTTTCTGCCACCACATACGCACGCCCTGCCACCTTACTACTGCCCGTTGCATCTTTTTCAGCCTTATAGGGCGCTTGCTCACGCACTAACCGAAAGCGTGGCGACGCGGTGTCCTGTTGTTGTTCAAGGCGATAGGTCACGGTAAGTAGTGGCGGTGCTATTTCATCAAACACCGTAAACGCGGTGGTCGTGAGGAAGGTTAATGAACCAAAATGGCCACCTTCTTGCTTGCCTTGGAAAAATAATTTTTGTTTTTCTTTATTAGGACCACTGGCGCGGGGGCCCTGATCAGCAGCTGGTTTTTGAGGAGCGCCTTCCTGTGCCGTACTAGTACTTTTTTCATCCATCACTAAGCTGCCCGCAAGGTCTTTTTCGAGCTGCGTATAAAGTGGTATCAGGTCGCTTGTATCCTCAATCAGCTCAGTCACCTGCCGCACCATGCTTTGTGTTTGTGCTAATGAGCGATATAACACTAATGACAACATAGATGAAATCATAACGGCCACTAAAATTTCAATCAAACTAAAGCCACGGCTTATGTAGATCATACGCCACCTGCTTTGGCAGCATCTTTTTTCGTTTTTTCTGAGGTATCAGAAGGTTTCTTATCAGAACCTTTTTCTTGCGGTCGATAGATCAGCCGGCTCAATTTTTTTTCGAGGTTACCGGTCGATGCTTTCCACACTACCTGCTCTAAATATAAATCTTTAATATCTTTAAATGCGGGAGCTTTTTTTAAAGAGGTAATCGTATACTCCATAGTCCCTTTAGGGAGATCGATCTCTTGCTGCTGCTTGCCTTCAGTGGCCACTTTAGCACTCTGTGTATAGAGAAAATTTTTAAGCGCTATCGTAACACGAATGTCATTGGCGGTCGCTGAACTTCTAACAAGAAACGTTGCCTGCGAACCGAGTGCGCCGATAATAGCAATGCTTACCATCAGTAAGGCCACCACTACTTCTATCAGACTAAACCCGCGCGTATGGTTTTTGAAATGTATCATAAACAGTAAACCTTACACTAAATGGATTCAACACTAAGCCCGCTGTATCACCCGTCAGTTCATCACTTATGTTAATAATAATTTCTTGCGAAACTCCTTCAGGGAGCAGATAATACCAAGAAGTCTTAAGCGCCCCTTCAGCAGCTTTATCGACGCCTAATAAATAAAAATTTTTGATGGCGATTTGATTATGCAGCGGATAGCTGGTCTTTATATAATCAGCTCCCACTGGCTCAAACTTGCGCTCACCGCCCGCATCTTGTTTTTCAGCCAGCACCTGAAGCGACATGGTTGGCTTTTCATCTGCTTTAAAATCGAAAAAAATACGGTGCACTTTGCCCGTCAGCACTGCACGCTCAATACCCAGTTGCGTTATTTTTGCTATATCCGCAACAAATGTATCAACCGCCCGCTCACCGCGTACCAGAAGTTGCGGCATAACCAGAGCCGCCATGATGCCCATAATCATCATGGCGACTATAATTTCTATAAAACTAAAGCCTGGTTTAGAGGTTGTGGACACTTATTTGATCCTCAGCGGCACCCGTTTCACCTTTTTTTCCCCATGAATAGAGCTCATATTCTGGGCGCGAACCTTTTGGTTTTAATTGATATTGGAACTCATGCGACCAACTATCTCTTAATTCGCGTTGTTGTGCGTACGGACCCTTCCACATTTTTGACACTTTCGCATCAGCTGGGCGCTCAACTAAGTCATTAAGCGTAGCCGGAAATGTTCCCGTATCAATGTTAAAGCTGGTAATCGCCAGTTGCAAACTTTGTAGCACCGATTCAACTTTGGTGCGCTTTGATTTTTCTAGATAGCTCATCGCGCCAAAACCAACGGCTGCTAAAATTCCCATAATGAATATGGCCACAATAATTTCTATAAACGAAAACCCTGCACTCGCACGGCGTGTTGAATGTATCATCGATATTCCTTTCTTTATTATTTCATCATTGACATGGGACTCTTCTCTACCGTATCTCGTAACGAAGTAATGGGCTGCACTACCGCAGCAATCACAAAGCCAACAACAGCACCAATTATCAAAGGCATTGCGCTCGTAATTGTTGACGTTAAGCTATCAGCATAATCACGCATTTCAACTTCGTAAGTCTCTGCTACCGACAATAGCATAGCATCAAGCTGGCCACTCTTTTCTCCGGTGTTAATCAAATAAATAGCAACAGCAGGGAACAAGTTTGTCTGCTTTAGGTAATCAGCAATTTTACCTTGCTTAATAATATTTTCTCGCGCTTGGTTGAGCGTATCAACTAAAATTCTATTATCAACAATATTACAAACAATAGTAAGAGATTCGGGCAAATTAACGCCCCCCTCCATCAGCATACCAAGGGTTCTGCTAAATTGTACCACCGCACTCATACGCGCAAAGTAACCAATAACCGGCAACTTCAGAATAATATTGTCCCACGCGCGCGCTCCTGAAGCCGTTGATTTCCACCACAAAAATAATCCCACCAACGTGCCAATGCTCACCACAAGTATTAACCAATTATTAATTAAGAGGTCAGACATTGCCATCAACATACGCGTTGAAAGGGGCAAGGTCATGCCTTGACCTTCAAAGGTTTCCGAAATTTGTGGAATTACCACCACCAACAACGCAATGACTACTAACAGCACTACCGCCAACTGTATAATTGGCATTCTAAAGGCTTTTTGTAGTTTTTTACGCAATTCTTGCGACCGCTCAAGATTGTCTGCCAAGCGATCGAGTATCTTTTCCAAGTTGCCGCTTGCTTCACCAGCACGTACTAATTGCACGTAAGTGATATCAAAAACTTTAGGATATTTGGTGAGGCCATCAGCAAGCGATTGCCCTTGCTTGACCCCGTCTTTTAATTCAATTACCAGTGAGCGCAAACCTTTTTCCGATTGCTCGGTCAACAGCTCTAAGGCATCTAAAATGGGCACACCAGCCTTCAGTAGCACCGATAACTGTTTGGTAAAAAATATTTTATCTTTTAAGGTAATGCGGTGCGCGAAGAGGCTCCGCCACCATGAGGGCTGCGTTGCGGTTTGTACTAAATTAATAGTAACCGGGAATAATCCGCCTTTTAAAAGATGTTCTTTGACAGCTGCTACGGAAACAGCATCGAGCGTTCCTTGTACTTGGCTACCGTCACGGGCAAATGCTTGATATGAATATAAGGCCATTACACAAATCTTTCTTGCAACATGTTACGTCCCTAACTGTTTAATTGTAGCAGGTTTCGCCGGTTTTTGATCTTTTTGTCCGGGGGTAATTTGCGCGAGCGGGGCACGATCGGTTACTGTTGAACTACGCGATCTTTTTGTTTCTGCTGATGCTTCTGCTTGCGTTTTTTGTTCTACCTGTTTTATCACCTCAAACTTATCGGGAGGATTTTGCTTAAATTCTTTCAATTCTTTGAGCGGTTGATCAATCTCTAACTCTTTATTAAACGTTTTTGGCAATTCAGCCGCCAAATGCTTATACCGCTGTTTTAAAATCTCGAGTGGCTTGTCGACTTCTATGATCATTTTTGTTTCCCCAGCAAAAACCAGCCGGTGAGGACCAGTAATTTTGGTACCTACGACAGCATATAAAACACAATATTCGCGTTCTTCAGTTCCCACCCCTACCATAGCACCAAATTCCAATTTGCCGCCATTCACAAAATTTCTTATCCACGAAATTTTATCACTTCCGCTTGTTGCTGGCGCTACTATTAATGTCCACGCAATGGCAGCCTTAAATGGAGAATTCTTTGTGGCCTCAACCGCTGGTATGTGGGGAGGTATCGTAATATTTTGATACGAATGCCCTTCAATAGTGTACACCAGTGCTCCGCTCAGCGGATAAAACTTCCCTTTATCGGTATACAGAACGCTGGCGGTTAGCGGCAGCTCAGAAAGATTATATACGCATATATCCCGCGCTGTTAAGACACCAGAAAAAACTAACGCCAATCCAATTCCCCAAAGCCGTAACATTTTTATGCACATACAACACTCCCTTTATTTTTCTTTTTTTCGATACATTTTTTTACGGCGGCAAGAATCATGTCATTGCTCATAAGCGCTGCCTGCTCAGTCAATCCACTCAACAGCGAAAGCTGCTCTTGCGTATATTTAAAATTTAATGTCGCCGTAAAATCAGCCAGACCAGGGTCCCAACCATGCTGATACGTCGCTTGTTTTAACAAGGGTATATAAATAATAGTCGGCACGGTCGGATCGGTCGGATCTTCATGCACTGAGCAGACAGAACTTGTTGCTTTAGCCGTATCAATAGGAGGGAATTTGAGGCCACGTTCACGCGCGTATTCAGCGCTTCTCAATAAAGCGTGCAACCAAGCGCGGTCGCGTGAAGCATCCAATACCACAATAATATCAATGCCACGCTCGGGGCGAAGTATCGGCGGAAAAGGCAGAGCACAATCGATGCCCGCATCAATTAAGGTAAGCTTTTCGCACTCATGCATGGGGAGCTGCGTACCAAGCGTCCAATTAGCAATTTTAGCCGGATAAACGCGACTGGTTGAAACGGAAGAATTTTCGACTATCGCCACTAATTTAGAAATAATTATTGATGAGTTAATGCGATCTTTATAATCAACTAACAGCTCGCGCATATTAACTGACATACCGGAACCCCAAATGCCCATGCAAAAACCGAGCGACTGCGGTGGATCAAAATCCTGGGTGCGCCCCTCATAGAACGTACGCCCAAATGCCCAACTTGGCACTGATGACCGCATATCGGGGCACCCAACTTCATAGGGGGTAAACTCCACCCAACTATAAACGCCACTATCATTTTGATCAATAATACCTGCATATAAAGGAAAGGGATTTTTGGATGGCTGCACCATATCAATCTGTTGCGACAAAGTAAGGTCATGGGGATTGGGGGCTACTACCCGTAATAATTTTTGTGCGAGCAAAGCGCCATAAAAATCGATCAACGAAACTTGATCAGTAAAAGCATACTGCTTTAGTAAGGCGCGCGTTACTTGGTTGTTATCATTATCCCGCAAAAAACTGGTAGTTAAATATTCAGAAAGACGCTCTTGGTATTTTTTTGCCGAAAGACCCGAATGCATCAAACCACCAAGGCACCATGATGAACCAGACAACGCACTGTGATAACAAAACAAATCATAATAACCAGCTCGCTGTGCCCCTTGTAAAAAGCCTAAGGTAGAAATCATAGCCCGATAGCCACCACCACTCGTACAAAGCGCCACGCGAGGCACTGCATCATCAGCCACCGTTGTTGCCAATAATGTTTCGCATGTTTTTTTTACCACGACTAATCGTTCTTTAATATAAGCCTGCTCTTCAACGGCAAGATCAGTCCCGTGACGAACAACCGCTTCTTGGTTACTATAAGGATGGTCGCTGTATTCTGATTGTACCTCTTCAAGTAAAAAGTTGCTGCCGGCCGCTATCGAAAAATGCAGCGTATACGCAACCCACGTTAACGCATTAAACCCCGTTAATTTCCCCCCTACATCATCTATATAGAAAGTATGGCCTCGTAAGCTCCCCACATTCACCCGTGGCAGAGAGCCGACCGAAAGCTTTGGCGCTAACGCAGCACAAGAATCGGCAATATAAAGATCGCGATCATAGAGACCAAGCATCTGATAACGGCGACCAGGACGTTCTATTTTTTGTGATGATTTTTTTGGTATCAGCGTAACTGTGCCATGCCGATCAGCGAGCACGGTCGGCAGAGCAACTTGTTCAGGAACATAATAGATAGCAGCATAGACTGCCCTATTGGTGTTATTATGCACCGTAATCATATCGGGAGCAGCTCGCATGTTCAGAAATGCAGCTCCTGCCAACAATAACATCAAACGCAACTGATACTTACACATAGCACTACTCATGGTTAAGTTTTATTTTGACCTTAAGCCTAGTCAGTACAGACGCTAAAAAGCAATCTCTTTTTGCTCAGATTTTTGATTCTTTATATAATCAGGAAAAATTATCATCGCCACTCGTTAGGGATTCTTATGTCGTACCAAATATCACTTTTTATTTTTAGACGTGATCTCCGACTTAATGATAATACCGGCCTTATCAGCGCACTTGCCAATTCAAAAAATGTAATACCTTGTTTTATTTTTGATCCACGCCAAATCCAAGAACGTAACACTTATCGTAGTTTACATGCCCTACAATTCATGCTGGAATCACTCGAAGACTTACAACAACAACTCAAAAGTAACAATGGTCGCCTTTTTTTCTTCTATGGCCAACCCGAAGAAATTATTACTCTCCTGTCTCAAGAATTTTCTTTAGATGCGGTACACGTAAACCATGATTATACGCCCTTTAGCACTCTGCGTGATGCAACCATGGAAGATACCTGCAAAAAACTCGGCATTAAGTTTTTTAGTCACCGCGATCTACTGTTGCATGAACCAGAGGAAATTTTGAATGGCTCCAAAAAACCATATCATGTTTTTACTCCCTACTATAACAATTGGCGGGCACAGCCATTCCGCACCATACACCACACCACCAAGAATAATTATCACCAAACGCCAAGTATGCATGAATATACGAAAGATTATTGGCGGCTCCTACCTAACAAAAACCAACAAAATGTTCCCACGGGCGGCAGAGCGGCAGCTACTAAACTTTTAAAAAAACTGAACCACCTAAAAAATTATCCCGTAACACGCGACACGCCGGCTATTGCCACCACAGAACTTGCTGCCCATATCAAGTTCGGCACCTACTCTATACGAGAAATATATAACCACATACAACAGCAGGTACCACACCCTGAGGAGCTCATCAGGCAACTTTGTTGGCGCGATTTTTATACCATGATCGCCTGGCATTACCCTCACGTTTTTGGTCATTCATTCCATCAAGAACATGATGCTATGACATGGAGCACTAACAAAGAACATTTTCAACGATGGTGCAACGGCATGACAGGATTTCCTCTTGTTGATGCTGGCATGCGCCAGATGAATACAACAGGCTCTATGCATAATCGTGTGCGTATGATTGTTGCCTCATTTTTAGTGAAAGATCTCCATATTCATTGGCTTTGGGGAGAAAACTATTTTGCCCGTACGCTCATTGATTATGATCCCGCTGTTAATAACGGTAACTGGCAATGGATTGCAAGTACCGGCTGCGCAGCACAGCCCTACTTCCGCATCATGAATCCTTGGCGCCAACAAAAAGAACATGATCCTGAGGCAATCTATATTAAGGAATGGGTACCAGAGCTCCGCTCTCTATCAGCAGCAATGATCCACGACGCAGAACCTGCTGCACGTGGCAACCAATATCCACAGCCCATGGTTAATCATGCAGAAGAAGTAAAATATACTCTTGCTCAAAATAAAAGCAGACGGTAATCTAACCAAAATACGATGCTATACCCAAAGGAGCTTTATATGAAATTATCAATAAAAACGGGTAGTTTTTTGAGTGTACTCATGTACACGCAGCTTACATTCGGCGCTTCTATAAGCCCTGAACTGATGAAAAGTTTTTTACAACCAATCACCTTTAACCGTACCGGGATTGTTTCGTTTTTTACCGATACCTTTAACCACGAATTGTATGGCACCTTTGCTCTGCCAGCAAGTTTTTGCCACATGAAAGAATTCATTTCTTTCAGCAAAACCATGCAAGATCCCCTCGGCTACATGCGTTCAATTACTAGCTTGTTCCATGACCGCCTTAAAGAAGCATTGTGGGTGAACCCCTATGCGCTCAGTGGCTTGCTGACCGCCTATAGCAATCAAGCAGAACTCTGGGCAACTACCGTAAACGACCCTGAAGAAACGGTTAAAAAACTGTTGTATAATTCATTGCTTTCAAAATTTAATGAATTAAAAAAAGACCCCGAACTTTTTATGTCGACCCTCAGTAAAGAAATTGTTACGACACTCAATAATGAAACACGTATGGCCCAAAGAGAGCTCGGCTACAGCATTACCCGCTTTATCGAAGGCGCACTCGATAAAATTATTTGGGACCCGCGAGAAGGTGAACAGTGCTGGCAAAGCTGCAAAGCAATCGCTGATCAGTTGGCACAGCTTCATGCTTTAAAAATTATCGGCACCGAAGTTGAGTTGAATCATTGCTACTGGTCGCTGGTATATCGCTTCTGCTATTTTATCGAAACTACTGCTGAACATATTTCGCTAGAAACGTATCAAGCAATGAAATATGATATCGCCAATAAAAATTCACCCTTGTTATGCATTCCCGAACAGGAAGCATTTATTCATTCTAAAGCATATCGCCTTCAACAAGCTGTATTTGCTGGTGAAGTGAAAGTTCGCTCTATTAAACAAGGGCTCTGGGTAGAATAAATCTCGTAAACAGACAAAAAAAGAGGGTCGTAATTTTAGTTACGACCCTCTTTTTTTTTAAGTAATCTACTTATGCAGCAGGAGCTACTTCGAGTTGCTCTACTACTGGTTGTTCAGCAACAACTTCTTTTGTTGCTACTACTTCTTCTTGCGCAACAACAGCTTCTTCTGCTGGAGCTGATTTAACTTCTTCTACTACTTCTTCTTCACCGAGTGATGAAAATTGTACTGACATTCTTAATGTTTTGGTACCAAGTAATTTTTTGATGGTATCAACAGCATTTTTATGGGTAGTAACAAGCTCAGTAATGTCTGCTTGGAACTTACCTGATAAATCTTCGAAAGCTTTGATTGCTACGGCAACATCTGCTTGTTCTTCAGGAGCAAGTAATACAAATTTTTCTTGCGCGTTGTTTGCTTCTAGCCATGATTCGAGTGAAGTTGTTTCATTTGTTGTGTACGTTTGTGTTGAAACGAGTAACATAAGTGGTAAAAATAATTTTTTCAACATAGATGAATCCTTTAAAATGTTGACTGAGATGATATAACCAGGGTTTAAGTGTAACAACTAAGTAAAAAGTTGCAAACCCACTTTATCTTATTGCTGCAGCCTGCTACGCTACTAAAGAGGATATTTTGTATTTCTTAGATGCAAAGGATAAAAATGATACACACAGCACAAGGCAAGCTAGAAGTTATTTGTGGATCAATGTTTTCTGGCAAATCAGAAGAACTTATTCGCCGCATGCGCCGTGCAGAATTTGCTCAACAATCATTGCAGGTCTTCAAACACAATCTTGATAATCGCGCAACGACCGATCATGTGCACGCTCATAGTAAAGACAAGTTTCCCGCAATCCCTGCTGATCAAGCGGAACAAATCAAAGCACTCACCTTACCAACAACGCAAATTATTGGTATTGATGAAGTCCAATTTTTTTCCCATGATATTATTGCCATCATTAATGATTTTGTAGCCGAAGGCAAACGGGTGATTGTTGCTGGCCTTGATCTTGATTTTAAAGCATCTCCCTTTGGCTGTATGCCCGCGCTCTTAGCACTTGCTGATGAAGTTACTAAACTCAAAGCTGTTTGTATGTGCTGTGGTCATGACGCACAATTTACCCAACGTTTAGTTGACGGCCAACCGGCACGCTACAATGACCCTCTTATTTTAATTGGCGCACAAGAGTGTTATCAGGCACGCTGTCGTAGCTGCTATCAACTCCAACAGTAAATTTATGGCAAAACAACCACGATCAACATTTTCTTGTAGTAATTGTGATAATGTTACCAGCAAATGGCTGGGCTGTTGCCCAAGCTGCCAAGAATGGAACACTATTACAGAGCGCGCTGCTTCCGCTATTTTGCCCACAACCA
>Ga0163144_10007565_pt1 | contig 23792 bp, 20 predicted proteins | sample OliLak19BULKMAT1_FD_123175 | JGI IMG/M metagenome (GOLD analysis project Ga0163144, IMG submission 123175) | Freshwater microbial mat bacterial communities from Lake Vanda, McMurdo Dry Valleys, Antarctica - Oligotrophic Lake LV.19.BULKMAT1 | ecosystem: Environmental > Aquatic > Freshwater >...
CAAACGAGCCGGGGTAGATCGCCAGATGTCCGGGCATAGCAACCAGTGTAGAGGAACCGCCCGGATTCCGAAACCCCCGCCCCGCCTTCCCCGCCGCCCGCCGCCCGCCGAGGGGCGACAAAGCCAGTGTTCCCTCTTCACCCCAGCAGCGAACAATCCCCGCGTGAGCGACCGCCCTTGATCCCTACCCCCCGAACCCCCCGAGCCCGCTCCCCGATTCCGTTCGTCGCCGCAGCCCTCGCGCTCCTCGCCGCCGCCATCTTGATCGCGTGGCCAACCCTCGCCGTGGTCCTTGAAGCCGCCCAAGGTTCCGCCTCCGATGCCCCCCAGCGCGGTCACTCCTTCGCCCCCCAATTGCTGGCCCGAACGCTCGCGGTCGGGCTTGTGATCGCCTTCCTCGCGACCGTCGTGGGCCTCCCCGGGGCATGGCTCATCCGCCGCCGCGCCTGGTCATGGTTCCCCCTCTTGGCTGCTCCGCTCTTCACCCCCGCCTACCTCGCTTCCTCCGGCTTCAACATCCTCCGTGCCCCGGGCACCCCCTTCGGCGACTGGCTCGGCGAACTCTCCCGAAGCGGTTCCCAGTGGGCCACGCTCTTCGCTGGCAAAGCCATCGCCGTCATCGGCCTCTCCCTGTGGGCCAGCCCCATCGCCAGTGCCATCATCGCTGCCGGCCTCCGCACCGTGGGCAACGAAACGCTCGATGCCCTCGCCCTCGATGCCTCACGCCCCCGAAAATGCCTCGCGCTCCTCAACGCCATCCGCGGCTACCTCCTCGCCTCCATCCTCCTGATCGCCGCCCTCATGCTCGGCTCCGCCGTCCCGCTCCACCTCGCCCAGGTCAAAACCACCGCCCTCTTGGCCTGGCTCACCCTGCAACAAACCGGCTCCGTCCGCGCGGCAGTCGTCGCGTGCGCCCCGCTCACCCTCATCGCCGCCGCCGCCGGAGTCTGGGCCACGCTCCTCCTCGAACGCCGGCCCGCCCGCGAAACCCTCACCGATCCATCGCCAAGTAACCCGTCCCACCGCTTCCTCGCCGCGCTCGCCCCCTCCACCACGGTCCTGAGCCTTTCCGTACTCCTCCCCACGGTCCTCTTCGCCACGCAAATCCGTAACCCCTCCGCCCTCCGCCGTTTTTGGCTCGAAGCCGGCGACTCCGTCTCCAGCAGCGCCATCATCGCCGTCGGGGTCGGTCTCCTTTGCGCCGCGCTTGCCGCCCTCGTCTTCGCCACCCGCTCAAGTTCGGCCCTGCGCCTGCTCGTCGCCGCCTTCGTGGCCGCTGCGCTTGTTCCCGGCATCCTCGTGGGCTGCGCCTGGCGGCTCGCCTGGCCGAATACCTGGCCCGATTCCGCGGCCATCGTCATCCTCGCCCACACCACCCGCTTCGGCATCGTCGGCGTTCTAGGCGGCCTTCTCCTCAAACGCCTCGAAGACCAGCCCACCCGCGACCTCATGCACATCGACGGCGTCCAGACCCTCTCCGCCTGGTGGAGAGCCTCGGGCCTGCGCCTCGCGGCCCCTTGGGTCGCCACCGCGGTGGTCGCGGGCATCTTCAGCTTCCATGAGATCGAAGCCGCCGTTGTCGTCCAACCCGCCGGCGCCATCGGTCTGCCGCAGCGCCTCCTCAACGACCTCCATCAACTCCGCATGGAAGCCATGTCCGCCGCCGCACTCTGGATGACCGCCGTCGGCCTCTTCGCGGCCCTGACCATCGGAGTCATCTCAACGCTCGTCCACCGCCAGACAACCCCCACCACGAAACCCGACCAGACGAAGCCCGAATAACACCACGCGAGAATCAAACCGTCGGAGAACCTCCTCTGGGGGCGACCCGATCCTCGGGAAAAGGAGCCCTCATGCCCATCATCTTCGGAATCCTGGCCTTCTTCTGCCCCCGCGTCGTGATCGTCCTGCTGGTGATCTTCGGAGACTACATCGGCCGCGGCTTCGCCAACGATTTCTGGGCGTTTGTCGGCTTTCTCTTCGCCCCCTGCACCACCCTCGCGTGGGCCTTCGCTCAAAATGGCGGCGGCCTCGAAGGTTTCCGGCTCGTAGTCTTTATCTTCGCCATCCTCCTCGATCTGGGCCTCTTCTCCGATACCGCGAAAAAGGCCGTGAAGCGCCGCAAGTAGGCACCCGCCGAAATGCCCGGCTCCGTTCCGCATCACAACCCCTCATACGTTCTCCCAGCGCCGCCGGCCCCCCACCGCCCGGCCTTTCATGAACGCACCCCTCTCAATCGCCGAAACCTTCACGTCCATCCAAGGCGAGGGCAAGCGCACCGGCGTTCCGTCCTTCTTTATCCGCCTCAGCGGGTGCAACCTTCGCTGTTCCTGGTGCGACACCCCGCACGCCAGCTGGGCCCCCGAAAAAACCCCCCGCACCCTCGATTCCCTCCGTGACGAAGCCCGCAGCAGCGCCGTCCGAGAGGTGGTTATCACCGGCGGTGAACCCATGATGTTCCCCGCCATCACCGAACTCTCCTCAACCCTCGCCGCCGACGGCTTCGCCATCACCATCGAGACCGCCGGCACCATCCACGCCCCCACCACCTGCTCGCTCATGAGCATCAGCCCCAAACTCGCGAACTCAACGCCGCAAGCGGGCGACCCCCGCGATCCCGGCGGAATCTGGCGCACCCGCCACGAAGATCGCCGCCTCAACTTCCCGGTCCTGCAGCGCCTCATCGACGAACACCCAGAGCGCCAACTCAAGTTCGTCGTCTCCAACCCCCCCGACCTCGCCGAGATCGATTCCATCCTGGCCCGACTCACCGGGTGGTCGCCCCCCGACGTCCTGATAATGCCGGAGGGCATCGCTTCACCCCCGCCCGGCTCCACACTCTGGATCGTGCAGGAAGTCATCGCTCGAAACTGGCGGTATTGCCACCGGCTCCACCTCGACGTCTTCGGCCACCGTCGCGGCACATAGCCCGATTTTTCTCTGGCATTTCTTGGCAAATCCCGCTAAACTGACGGCTCACGCACCCGAACGCCCGAACGCGAGCGATCAGAGAGACTATTCCCATGCCCGAAACTGCACAAACCGGCGGCCCCGCCAGCGCCAAACTCTGCGGCACCTGCGGCCTTGATTGCTCGGGCAAGCCCCGCGCCAAAGACCCGCAGGGCAACTACATGTGCGTGGAGTGCGTCGACCGCGCCAAGTCCGCCCGCGAGGCCCAGGTCGCGGTCAAGCAGAGCGCCCCAAGCCCCAAGCCGGCCCCGAAGCCCGCCCCCAAACTCGACCTCGAAACCGTCAACCTCGCCGACGACGCCGACAACTCGTTCCTCGTCGCCATGAGCGAAAGCGAAGCCGCCAAGGCCGATGAGACCATGAAGCCGTGCCCCAACTGCTTCAAGCGCATGGCCCTCGACTCCGTCATGTGCGTCAACTGCGGCTTCAACACCAAGCGCGGCGAACAACTCCACGTCCGCGTCCTGAGACCCAAGGAAGAAAAAACCCGCACCGAACGCAGCGACGGCCACAGTTTCTTCAGCCGCATCTTCGGAGGCTTCAGCCCCAGCACTTTTTTCTTCGCGATCATCCTTACCACCGCGGGACCTGCCGCGGTCGGACTTATGGCCGACGTCGCGCCGCTGTTCTTCATCGGGCTCTTTCTGCTGATGCTGGTCTCGCTCGTCGTTCATATCGCCATCATCATCGACGCCTTCAAGAGCAGCCCTACCTACGGATTCCTGCTCTTCACGGGGTTTTTCTGGGGCTATTACATGTTCTTCAAGTGTGAAAGCGAAGAGCTCAAGACCTCTTGGTTCGGGCTTTACGCGAGCAGCATTGTGATCGTTGTTTGCGCATTGATGATGCCAGAGGTGTTCAAGGGAATGGTTACCGAGTGAGCATTCCCCAACGGGGAATCGCCTACTCCGTCCCGTACATCCGGTCCCCCGCATCCCCCAGCCCCGGACGTATAAAGCCCCGCTCGTCCAGGGCCCGATCGATCGACGCCGTGTAGATCAAGAGGTCCGGGTGGGTCTCGCGCATGTAGCGGAGCCCTTCCGGCGAAGCCACCAGGCAGATCATCCGCAGGTCCGTGGCCCCCGCCTGCCGCAAGATCGTCACCGCCTCCGCCGCCGACCCGCCCGTCGCGAGCATCGGGTCCACCAGAATCACCGGCCCCGCCTCAATGTCCCGCGGCAGTCGCTTCAAGTACACCGTCGGCTTCAGCGTCTTTTCGTCGCGCGCCAGCCCCAAGTGCCCGATTCTGGCCTCCGGCATCATCTCCAAAATCCCCTCCGCCATCCCCAGCCCCGACCGCAGCACCGGCACCACCGTGATAAACGCCGACAACCGTCGGCCCACCGTCGCCTCCATCGGCGTCTCCACCTCCACCTCCCGTGTCGGCAGCGACCGCGTCGCCTCGTACACCATCAGCCCCGCGATCTGGTAGAGCAAGGCCCGGAACGGTCGATGCCCCGTCGAGCGGTCCCGCAACCACGACAACTTGTGCTGAATGAGCGGGTGCTCGAAGACCACGACGTTCGAGAATAATGCAGAAGGCTGGCCCATAGTGAACGCAACGATACGAAACTTCCGCCCGGTGTGCGCGGGCGGCCCCCCGCGCGCACCCCCCACCAATCGGACCGGGCTCCCCCGCGATATCCTCCGCTCCCTTCCACGGTTTCACTTCCTCCACAGTCGCGGCCTCCCCACCATGCTCTCACACTTCCCTTGATGCGCTGGCTCTCACCCCACGAACAACGCCTCCTCCGCCGCCGCCGGCTCTCGGTCTGGCTGTTCGTGCTCGTCCTCATGCTCCTCGCCTCCGTCTATGACCGCGCGCTCTGGCAATGGTCGATCGTCGACGGCGAAGCCTTTCACCGGCTCCGCAACGAAGACTGGTATCAATGCTTCCGCCAGGTCGGCTACCTCCCGCTCTGGGGGTGCATCGGGGCCATGGTGATGGCCGCCGATTTTTCCGCCCGCCGGCCCCGCTGGGCGGCCCGTGGCGTTCTCATCTTTCTCGCCGCCGCCTTGGGCGGGCTCTTCGCCGAGGCCATCCTCGGCGGCCTCATGCGGCAGCGCCCCGGCACCGACGGCTTCTACTGGTTTTCGTGGCTCAACGAGGGGCTCGCGCGCGGCCCCGGGCACGGCTTCCCCAGCAGCCACGTCGCCGTCGCCTTCGGTGCCGCATGGATGATCCGCCGCATCTGGCCCGGCTCCGGGGTGGTTTCCGTCGCCCTGGCCGCGGGCTGCGCCTGGACACGCATGTTGGCGGGCGCCCACTTCGCCACCGACGTCATGGGCGGGGCCATCGTCGGCTGGCTCGCCACCGCCCTCTTGTGGCGCATCCACCTCCGGGCCTCGCTCGCCGCCAACGGCCCGTCACGCCCACGAATCCCGTACGCTTGCGATTGACACCCAATGGGCCTCCTCGACCGCTACATCGCCAGGCAGTTCGTCAAGAACCTCGTGCTCCTGCACGTCGTCCTCTTTTCCTTCGTCCTGGTCATCGATTTTTCCCTTAACTTTGACGAGTACGTCGGCATCGCCCGCGACATGAAGGGCCCGGGCGGGGCCGAGCCTTCGGGCTTCCGCGTAGCCGTGATGTCGGGCCTTCTGGTCGTCGACCTCTGGTGGCCCAGGCTCTTCCAGTTGTTCAACTATCTTCTTGGCATCATGCTGGTAGGCGCCATGGCCTTCACCTGCAGCCAGATGGTGCGCCACCGCGAGTTTGTCGCCATGCTCGCCAGCGGCCAATCCTTGCTCCGCGTGGCGAGGCCGATGCTCCTGTGCGCGACCTTTATGATCGCCGTCCAGGCCGCCAACCGCGAGTTCGTGGTGCCTAATCTCGCCGAACTCCTCACCCGCTCCAAGGACGACGCCGGCAAACGCGGCCTCACCACCGGGGCCCGCATGCTCACCGCCGACGCCCAGGGCCGCCTTTTCTACGCCCGTGGCTTCGATCTCCGCAACGGCGTCATCGACGGCCTTTGGATCTGGGAGCGCGATGAGGCCGGCCTCATGTCGCGACGCATCACCGCCGAGTCGGCCCGATGGGACGGAGCCGCTTGGCAACTCACCAACGGGGTCGTGCGCGACCGGTCCGCCTCGCTGAGTGAGGGCATTCCCATTACCGAGATCGCCACCGACGTCTCGCCCACAGTCCTCAAACTCCGCCGCTATGAGGGCTACAGCGAGAACCTCAGCACCCGCCAGATCTCGCAACTGATCGCGCGGTACGCCGCCGAAGCCGCGCCCCCTCTCGCCCGCATCGACGCCCTCGAACGCGTCCGCTTTGGCCGCATCGCCACCATGGTCGGCAACCTCCTCTCGCTGCTCGTCTGCCTCCCCTTCTTCCTCCGCCGCGAACCCACCAACATGGTGATCCAAAGCCTCATCTGCTCACCATTGGCCATCGCCGCCCAGATGGCGGGTGTGCTGGGGGCCGCCGCGGCGGTCCCCGGCCTGCCCCCGCAGTTCTCGGTCTTTGTCCCGACGCTTGTCCTGCTCCCGCTCGCCATCGCCAGCCTGAGCAATGTCAAGACGTAACTGTTGGGGGCGGCGATTACCGCAGATCACCCTTCAGCTGCTTCGCACGTTCGAGGTGACCGGCAATCGATGCCCGAGTATCGGTGAGGTACCGGGTCAACTCGGGCTTGCCCGCATCCATCCCCATCCGTTGATCGATCGTCAAGAGGGCCTGTTCGTGCCCCGCGATCATCGCTTCGACATAGGCTTTCTCGAACGCCATGTCATCCAGCGGGATGAGCAACGCCAAGTCCTTCGCGCCTTTCTTTTGCATTGCTTCAACCGCCGGAGTAATGACCGGGGTCACGCCGTGCTGGAGTCCCAACTGCATGGTTTTCACCATGTGGTCCCCGTGAGCCCGCTGCAGCATCGTCGCGAATTCTTTAACGCCAGGGCTCAGATTCTCGGTCTGGGCATGGGCCGCAGCGAGTACCTCGTTGAGGTCGATGGCGATGATGGTCGCCAACGTCTCCGAGGCGACCGCCGAGCCGGAATTGACCGCTCCCGACGTCCCCTCAGTCGCCGCGCGCCGCGGCGATCCCGGGATCACCGGCGTATCCGGGAATTCCGCCCGCGACCGGTCGTGAGGCGCAAACTGTAATGCCTCGACGTACGCCGGTTTCTCACCCTTGACGTCCTGCCCCACGATGTCGCCGAAGGCTTCCCGCGCCGACTCAACGCTGTGCTTGCCTGTCACGATGTCGTGATCCAAGTTGAGCGTGAGCACGTTGTGCCCTTCCAGGTCGCACCGTGCGGAAAGCTCGCCGACCGTTCGGTTGATCGTGCTGCTGCCGTCGAAGGCGATCAGGTCGCCGACCTTGTCCTGCGGCACGTCGTAGACGATCGTGTGTTCAAGGAAATCGACGTGCGGAAGCGGAAAATCATGCGGCGTCTCGAGGTTCAAGACGCTGATCCGCTTGAACGGCCCGGTGTTGTGCCACACCACCCGATACTCCGTGGCTTCGTGCGGCTGCCCGTACTTTTCAATCATCTGCAGAGCGCCCATCTTGGGCCGCTCGGCCCACCCGGCGATCGCGGTGTTCACGGCCTTCTCGTCCTGGCGCTTCAATTTCATCGGCATGGCGTCCGCGCTGTGGCCACGTTGATCCGAGTGGCGGGCCGCCTCCGGCTGCGTCCGCTCGCCTGTCCCTAGCACAGCCATCGAGCCCTGCCGATGCGTGGAGCCCCACTCAGACCCCGGCTGAGTCCTCGAAGCAGAAGCGTTCCGCTCTCCGGAGTTCTGACATCCAAGCCCTCCAGCCACGGCCAGACCAACGGTCAAGAGAATGCTGCAACGACGGGATTGGACGCACAACGACATGACTTACTCCCGGAAGGAGGATGTGACGATACATTCAGGCGGCGGCTCGGCCGAAATCAGTCTTGACCGGGGCTGCCAATGACCCGTGAAGCCGCACTAAATTCGGGCTTACGCTGCGCGGGTGTGCCATCGGGCCGCCGAGGTCTTGCCTGCCGCTGACTGCCCGCCCACTCGGCCACTTCCCCTCCTCCTACGCTCCCGGTATGGCCAGCATCTGCTACTACTTCCAGGTCCATCAGCCCCACCGTCTTCGCCGCTACAGCGTCTTCGACAACGACCCGTTCTACTTCGATGACGCCAAGAACGGCGAGATCTGCCGCAAGGTGGCCGACAAGTGCTACCGGCCCACCACCCGGCTGATCCTGGACCTGGTGCGCCGCCACAAGGGCGAGTTCCGCGTTTCCTACGCGATCACCGGGACCGTCCTCGACCAGTTGGAACGCTTCTGCCCGGACGTGATCGACCTCTTCCGCGAACTCGCCAAGTCCGGCTGCTGCGAGTTTGTCGGCGAGACCTACTTCCACTCACTGAGCGGCCTCTACAACCGCGACGAGTTCACCGAGCAGGTGGACATGCACACCAAGAAAATTCAGGACCTCTTTGGCAAAACGCCCGAGGTCTTCCGCAACACCGAACTGATCTACAACAACGACCTCGCCTGGTTCGTCGCCCAGATGAAGGACGCGGCCGGAAACGCCCGCTTCCGCGGCATGATCTGCGAAGGCACCGACTTTCATCTCGGCTACCGCTCCCCGAACTTCGTCTACAAGCCGCCCGGCGATCCCGTCGGAAAGGACGGCAAGCCGTTCGGCCTCCTTCTCAAGAACTACCGCCTCTCCGACGACATCGCCTTCCGCTTCAGCAACAAGGGCTGGGCCGAGTGGCCGCTCACCGCCGAGAAGTTCGCGAAGTGGGCCAACAACATCAACGGCGAGGGGTTCCTCTGCAACCTCTTCATGGATTATGAAACCTTCGGCGAGCACCAGTGGGCCGACACCGGCATCTTTGAGTTCCTGGCGGCCATGCCCGAGAAGTTCTTTGACATCAACCCCGGGCAGAACCACTTCGTCACCCCCAGCATGGCCCTGACCGAATTCAAGCCCGTGGGCGAATACGACGTCCACAACTACATCTCGTGGGCCGACACCGAGCGCGACCTCTCGGCCTGGCGCGGCAACGCCATGCAGCACAACGCCCTTGATGAAACTTTCCGCCTGGGCGCCATCATCCGCGAACGCTGGAAGAACACCTCGGCCTCCGGCTCCGACGAGGAGAAGACCGAAGTCGGCTACCTGCTGAACGACTGGCGCAAACTCACCACCAGCGACCACTCGTACTACATGTCCACCAAGTACTGGTCCGACGGGGACGTCCACAAATACTTCAGCCCCTACGACTCCCCCTACGACGCCTATATCAACTTCATGAACGCCATCGACAATCTGCGGACCCGGGCTGCGGGAACCGCGGCCCCGATGGCAACCGGCCGGTAACTCTTCAGCCGATCTCTATGAGCAGCCTGCCGGCCCAAATGGCTGGCTGTTTCACGCCGTGACGGAGGAAGAACTGGCATTCCACTGTCAGTCTCCGGCGTCGGCCGCGAGGGAGCGGGGTTCGGAGTCGCTCGTGGGTTCGCTCGCCGGAACGCCCAACGGAACGCCCAACGGAACGCCCAACGGAACGCCCAACGGAACGCCGACAGACGGAACGCCGAGACGGGGGGTCGTGGGCGTATACCGACCGGCGTTCGCGGCCTGCGTGGTCACCGAGTTCGCCAGGACCGCGAGGACGATCACGCCGCCCGCGGAAAGGACCGCCGCGAGGCCCCGCGAGGGGTAGTTGCAGAGCGAGTTGGTCTCGGCTTGTTTGTCCGGGTCATCGATGAACGCGGCGAAGGCCAGTTTCAGATAGTAATACGCGGCGATCGCCGAATTAATCCCCAGGACGATGACGAGCGGGATTTCGTTCGAGGAAATCGCCGCCGTAAAGAGCGGCAGTTTGCCGAAGAAGCCCAAGAGCGGCGGGAGGCCCAGCAAACTGAGCGAGCAGATGACCAGCGTCCAGCCCAGGGGCGGGGCTTTGGAGCACAGCCCGCGGATGTCCGCGAACGTATCGACCTCGATGGGTTCGCCGTCGGCCGTGGTGCCGCGCTCGATGCACGCCAGCACCGCGAAGAGGCCGAGATTCATCACGCCGTAGCAGAGGAGATAGAAGAGCACGGCCGAGACGCCGTTGTGGGCGAAGGTGCCGTCGCCGGGCCCCGCGATCACGCCCACCAGCATGTACCCCGAGTGCGCGATCGACGAGTACGCGAGCAGCCGCTTGACCGACGTTTGCAGGATCGCGAGGATGTTGCCCACCGTCATGGTGAGCGCGGCGATCACCCACAGGGCCACACGGATGGTTTCCGGCAGGTCGCCTCCCGTTCCCAGACCCGCCCCCGGCATCACCGGACGCGACCACCCCGCGACCGATGGTGCGTAATTCCAGCCGACGGCCCCGCAGATCAGCAGGATCGCGAGGAAGCCGGCCGTCTTGGGGACAAAGGCGAGGAACGCCGAGACCTGCGACGCCGCGCCCTGGTACACATCGGCGGTGTAGAAGTGCATGGGCACCGCGGCGATCTTGAACATGAGCCCGAACAACGACAGCAGCACGCCCGCCATCGCGATCGGAGAAACCCCGTTCTCGGCGAAGTGGCGGTGAATGACGTTGAGGTTGGTGCTGCCGGTAGCGCCATAGATCAGCGCGAACCCGTACAGGAAGATCGCAGCGCCCATCGCGCCGAGGAAGAAGTACTTGACCCCCGCTTCGCGGCCTTTGTTCTCAGGCGTCGAGATTGCCACCATGATGTACGTCGGAAGGCTCGTGAGTTCCAAAGCGAGAAACAGCCAGATCAGGCTGTCCGCCCCCGCCGTGAGCATCAGCCCGGTCAGCGAGAAGAGGTAGAACGCATAAAACTCGGCCCGGTTGGAACGCAACGGGTCATACGCGCGGATGCCCGCGGCGATGCGCGACTCCTCGCCCCGATCCACCGTGCCCACCAGTACCATCAGCATCATCAGCCCGACGATCGCGATCAGGCACTTGGAGTACGGGACGATGTCGGCGAGATAGGTTTGACCCATCTCCGGCGTGACGGTGATACCCAACGGTGTCGTGAGGCCTGCGAGAACCCCCGCCGCCAAGACGCCGACCCCGGCCACGCCGGCCGTGAGTTTGCGGGTGCTCAGCGTCCGCGAAAGGCCCAGCACCATGACCACGCAGGTCGTGACAAAGAGGGCGATCTCCGGGTACATCATCGAGAGACGGTCGATCATCGGTGAGTCTCGGTGTGAACATTCGAGCTGGAAGCCGGGGTTTCGGCGGCCGCGGCGATCCGCGGGGTCGGGCCGGGAAGAACGCCGCGGACCCGGGCCAGTGCGGCACGCCCATCGTCAACCGCCGCGACCGACGCCGCGATCGGCGCGCTGATGAGTTGCATCAACGGCTTCGGATAGACGCCCAGGAAGAGGCACAACGCGGCCAGCGGAACAAGGATGCCGATCTCGCGGCCGGAAAGGTCGGTCGGGAGTACGTGCGCCCCGGTGGCCGACCCGCCGCTGCCATGCCCCCCACCATGACCCCCACCGTGCCCATGCGGCTCTTTGAGCGGTCCCCACACGATGTTGCCCGTCATGTACAGGAGGTAGATCGCCGCGATGATCATCCCGATCCCCGCGATCGCGGCGTACCAAGGCCCGAGTGTTCCCGGTGTGGCCCCGTCCGCATCGCCGCCCGCCAGACCGCCGACTGTGTTCCACAACCCCGAGCCCCAGGCATCGCTCGCCTGGAAGGCCCCGAGCAGGCACAGGAACTCGGAGATGAACCCATTCAAGCCGGGCAGCCCGACCGAAGCCATGACGAAAAAGACCATGAACGTGGACCACACCGGCATGCGGGCCGCCAAGCCGCCCAGTTCCTTCATCGAGCGGGTGTGGTAGCGTTCGTAGATCATGCCGATGCAGAGGAAGAGAGCCCCGGTCGAGAGGCCGTGGTTGATCATGTAAAGGACGGCCCCCGTGATCCCGGTTTGATTGAGGGCCAGGAGCCCGAGGATGCAGAATCCCAAGTGGGCCACGGAGGAGTATGCGACCAGTTTCTTGACGTCGGTCTGCACCCAGCAGATCAGCCCTCCATAAAGGATGCCGATGATGCAGAGGACGGCGATCAATGGTGCGTACTCGACCATCGCTTGCGGGCAGAAGGGCAGTGCAAACCGGTAGATGCCGTAGGTGCCGAGTTTGAGGAGGACGCCCGCCAAGATCACGGACCCGGCCGTGGGGGCCTCGGTATGGGCCAACGGCAGCCATGTGTGCAGCGGGAAAAGCGGAACCTTGACGGCGAACCCCGCCATGAGCGCCAGGAGCACCCAGCCCTGCTGAGACGCGGTCATGCTCGCCGCGGCGTTCTCGAGTGTGGCGATGTCGAACGTCCAGCGACCCGCTCCCAAGGTGCCGGTGGGCAGCACGCTGTTGAACCACGCGACGTAGACGAGCCCCGCAAGGGCGATCATGGAGCCGGTAAAGGTGTAAAGGAAGAACTTGATCGCCGCCCGCTTCCGATTGACCGAGCCGTACAGGCTGATCAGGACGTACATGGGGACGAGGGTGAACTCGAAGCAGGTGTAGAAAAGAATGAGATCGCGGGCGGCAAAGACGCCAACCATGGCCCCCTGAAGAACCAGCAGCCACGCGTAATACGTCCGGAGCCGATCGGTGATCGCCGTGAACGAGCACAGGACGCAGATGGGACCCAAAAGCAGCGTGAGAAGAACGAGCGTCAGCGAGACGCCGTCGACACCGACCGAAAGCGTGAGGCCCAGGTCGCTGATCCAGGGAATCGAAGCCGCGAGTTGAAACCCCGCGGCATCGATCCCGTCGCTCTGGAACCGCAGCAACGCCAGCAGCCCCACCACCACGCTCGCGAGTGTGCCGACCAGAGCGATCGACTTCGCGTGCCTTGCGGGGAGAAGCGCGACCGCCAAGGCGGCGACGAGTGGGAGCAGGATGAGAGTGAAGAGCAGCATGGGGTTCAGAGGGCAGATTCGGAGGGGAACGGAGCGGGGGTCGAAAGGTGTTCGGAAGGGGGCGAGGGGGTTCTGAATCCTGCTTTGGCTTGGCGTCGTCGCTTCCTAGTTCGACGCCAACAAAACAATCACCAACAGCACCGCGATCCCTCCGGCCATACCCAACGCATAGCCGTGCATCTCGCCCGACTGGCTGGGGCGGACGGTTCCGCCCACCCAACGGGGGAGGGCACCGAAGATGTTGACAAGGCCATCGACGAGGAATTGATCGATGAGGTGAAACGCGTGGGCGAGGCCGCGGAGCGGACGGCGGATGAGGGCGTCGTAGATCTCGTCCACATACCACTTGTTCTGCGCGAGTTTGGGGACGGGCCCCAGCGCGGGGATGAGCTTGTCCGCGCCCGAGACCGCAGCGTTGGTGCGCCCGCGAAGGTGGAGCAGCCATGCGAAGAAGATGCCGATGGCTCCGACGACGCCGGAAACCACCATCATGGCCTTGTGGGCATCGAAGCCGAAGAAGGGGTGGTGGTTGCCGTGGGCGTGGGGGTCGGCGTGGGGGTCGGCGTGGGGGTCGGCGTGGATGTCGGGAGTTGTGCGGCCTGATTCCGGCGCGCTCGGCAGTGGGTCGTGAGCCGTTGCGGAAAGTGGTGCGGAATGTGACTGGGTGCGGTGGGCGGCTTGGTAGGCCGCGACGCCGGTGTAACGGGCGGAGGAGCCACCGACCATGGACTCAAGCCAGGAGGGCTTGGAGCCGAAGCTATGGACGGCGAAGATGGCGACAAAGGAGGCAATGGCGAGCGTGGCGAGGACGGTGTTGATGGCCCAGCCGGGGGCGTGGGGGTGGAAGTCGTGATGGGCTGGATGCGGGATGTGGGCGTGCGGATGTTCGGCCTCGACCTTGGCTTCGGCGAGGGGTGGCGAAGCGTCGTGAGGGGCGTGGGCGTGGGACGCGTCGTGGCCGTGGGCGGCGTGGGCGGCGTCATGGGCTTCGTCGCCGGGCTCAAAGGACACCGGGCCCATGAAGACGCGGAAGTAGACGCGGAACGTGTAATACGCCGTGAGGCCCGCCGTGACGAGTAATATCCACCCGATCGTGGTCGTGTAGGGGTTGGCGAAGGCCTCACCCAGGATCAGGTCTTTGGACCAGTAGCCCGCAGTGATGAGGGGGAAGCCTGCGAGGTTGAGGCAACCGACGAGCATGGCGATATTGACGACCTTCCAGCCCGGGAGTTTGCCCACGCCCGAGAGTTTGCGGAGGTCGAGTTGGCCCGCGAAGCCGTGCATGACGGCCCCGCAGGAGAGGAAGAGCATCGCCTTGAAGAACGCGTGGGTGAAGACGTGTGCCGCGCCGCCGGAGGGGGTGAGGACCGCCAGCCCGGCGAACATGTAGCCGAGTTGGCTGACCGTCGAGTACGCCATGATGCGCTTGATATCGAACTGGGCCATGCCGATGGTGGCCGCGAAGAGAGCCGTGAGGGCACCGACCCATCCCACGATCGGGAGCGCATGCTCGCTGAGTAGGAACAGCGGGTACGTCCGGGCGATCAGGAAGACCCCCGCCGTCACCATCGTCGCCGCATGGATGAGGGCTGAAACCGGCGTGGGGCCTTCCATCGCGTCCGGGAGCCACACATAGAGCGGCAACTGGGCCGACTTGCCAAAGGCCCCGACCATGAAAAGCAGCGGAATCAACTGGACTACGGCGGGAATCTGATCCAGGTTTCCGGCTTCGAGGGCCGCCAGGTACGGGGCCGCCTTCGCAAAGATCACCGCGTACTCGACGCTGCCAAAGTGAACGAACGTGAGGAAGATGCCCAGGGCGAGGAAGAGGTCGCCGATGCGGTTGACGATGAACGCCTTTTTGGCCGCCGCCACCGCGCTGGGCTTCTTATAGAAGTACCCGATCAGGAGGTACGAACACAGCCCGACGCCCTCCCAACCCAAGTAGAGCAGGAACAGATTGTCCGCCATCACGAGGCAGGCCATGGAGAAGACGAAGAGGTTGAACGCCGCGAAGAAGCGGCAATACCCGGCCCCGACGTCGTGGCTCATGTACTCGCTGGCGTAGAGCGCGATAAGGGTGGCCAGCCCGGTGACAAAGAGCATCCAGAGGACGGTGAGAGAATCGAGGTAGAACCCGAAGTTGGCGAGCAGGTGCTGACCGTGGCCCGGGCCCCACTTGACGTTGATCCACTCAAAGGCCGTCGAAACAAGGACTTGCCCCCCCCCGCCGCCCGCACCGCCCGCGCTGAAATGCTGGAGATAGAGATTGAGGGTGAGTGCGAACGACCCGGCCAGGCACCCGACACTGAGCCACGCGGGGAACTTGCTCTTGACTTTGAACGCCGCGCAGAGGCCGGCCAGCACGCACGCGATCAGCGGGAGCGCGGGGATGAGCATGGCCCACGCCGGGCCGAGCGTCGGACCGACGGTTGGTGCTGCGGGCGTCCCCGGCTGAACCGCGCTCAGGGCGGAGTGCAGGAGGGCTTCGGTCGCGTGCAGCAGCGAAATCGTGTCCACGAGGGTTCCTGAAAGGGTGGCGGACGGGCGATGAACCGACCGGACAAGGGGAGAAGGCCCCGGTCAGTTGAGCCGGGAGGATAGAGAGAGGAGGGGGTGGGTTCAAGACGAACCGTCCGGCAAACCGGCCGCTTAAACTTCGCGGCGGACGAACGTCCGGGGATGCCGCACCGCCCGCGTCGATGAAGAAGGGAGTGAACCCCGCGTCAAGCGCACGGCTCGCCTCAACCCTTCATGTCCGTCCAGACCTGGGCGTCCAGCGATTCCTTCCTTCGGAAGAGCAGGACCACCAATGCCAGGCCCATCGCGGCCTCGGCCGCGGCGACGGTGAGCACGAAGATGACAAACGTCTGGCCGGTAAAATCAAGGTGATACCGGCCGAACGCGACCAGGGCGATGCCCGCAGCCTGGAACATGAGTTCCGTGCAAAGGAACATGATGATCAGGTTCCGGCGCGAGATAAACCCGATGATGCCGAGCACGAACATGGCCGCCGACACGAAGAGGTAGTGGGCCAGCGTGATGGTGGCCATGGGGGCTGGAAAGCCTGTCTGGGCCAGGAGTTCGGTGGCGTTCATACGGTCGCTCCCGGCTGGGCGGCGGCGGTACCTTCGTTGCCCTCGACTTCGTCGGACAACATGCGGGCCTGCTTCAGTTTGGCGTCTTCATCCAGTTGCACCTGCTTGCGCGAGAGCACCACCGCCCCCAGCATCGCCATCAGCAAAATCACGCCGGCGATCTCGATGGTCCCGGGGTGGTCACGCAGGAGATTGAACCCCAACGCCTCGATGTTCTTGACTGGCAGTTCGGCCGGCCACTGCTCCCGCGGCAGGGCGTAGACGTCGGCCCCGTCGTTGGCCGCGATCTGCACCGCTTCGAGGCCGCCGTCGTCGGTCAGGATGACGTTGGCGGTCTGGCCGTCTTCCAGGAGCCCGTGGTTCCTGAGCACCCGGTCCACCTTGCGGGGCATGTCGGCCAACAGGGCGTCGGTTCGATCCACCGGCGTGACCGGCAAATGGTCGACGCCTCGGAAGAGCATCGTGGTGAGCACCGCCAGCAACACGAACCCTACGACGGTCGCCGCGATCGGCTCACGGGCCGATGAGTCGTACTCGGTGAGGACTTCGATCTCGTCTTCTTCGGGGGCCTGGGTCGCGAGCATGATGACGAAGAGGTAGGTGATGAGGATCGCGCCGGCGTAGACAATCACCAGCGCAAACGCCATGAACTCGGCGGAAAGGATGAGAAACAGCCCGGCGGTCGCGATAATCGTGAGGATGAAGTAGAGAGCCGCGTAGACGGGCCTGGGGTGCGTGATGACCCGGAGAGCCGCCCCCAGCGCGATCGCGGAGAAGATATAGAAGTAGACGTTCGGGAAGTCTTTGCCGGCTTTAAGAGTCAGCAGGGCGATACCGATTCCGCCCGCTGTAGCCGCGATAATGGTTCCAAAAATCTGCGGGCCAGCCTTGCGGCGGGGGAGCGCTATGGCCACGCCGACAGCGCCCAGCGCGATCAATCCATAGAGGAGAAACGGGTTCAGGATCGTGTCCACAAGTATTCCCGGACGGTTGGAGAGCCGCCGATCAGAGAATGTCGGCGGGCAGCCATGATTGAGCGGGGAGGATAGAGAGAGTGGGGGAAGTGTTCAAGGCGGGCTGTGCGGGCGCGTCCCTGACCCGTTTTCACCGACGGCGACAAGGCCTTTTATGCGGATGGGGTGTCGGGGGGGGTGGGGGCAGAAGAAGGCGCCCGGGCACGAGGCAGTAGGGCATCGGGGGCTACGCCGTCGGGTGATGGGTCCGGCCTTTGGGGTGTGGTGGTCTGGGTTGCGGACGCGCGGGCGGCGGCCGTCTGGGTTTCACATTGAGCGACGGCGGCGGCGAGTTTGGCGTTATACGACGCGAGGTCGAAGGGCTTGGTCTCGGGCCTGGCGCGCTTGAGCAGGGCTGGCGGCCGCGCGAGTTTGAAGGACGCGATGGTCTTGATGACCAGGAGTTTGTCTTTCACCGAGACGACGGACTGGAGGAGGTCGAACGCGTGGTTAAGGGCTTCCCGCTGGACGAGTTCGAGGAGTTCGGAGAGGGAGAGCGACGCGTGGGATGTTGAAGTGACGTGCATGGAGCGAAGATACAAGACGGCGACGCGGCCGCAAGCGAAAAATCGCGTATCGACGGTTTTGAGAGCGCGCTGGGAGTCGATATGGGGTGAATCGACCGTTTTAGCAGCGGGCCGGTGGGCGGTGGGACGACGGCGGGCGGTATGACGGTGGGCCGGGCAGCCGCTTTAGTTCGGACGGCCGTCGACCACGACCAGCCCGATCATCTGTTTGCCGTCAAGCGTCAAGTCTTCGGAGACCCCTTGAACGGGGTCTGTTTCCAACTGTGCGAGCACCAGACGCTCGGGATTCTCCCAAGCGAAGAACCCGCCACCTTTGAAGGTGTCGCCGTACTGATCCTCGAAGGTGCGGCTGTCCAATTCCAACGTCTCGCCGACGCCGAGGGATTCAATTTTCTTGAAGAACCGAGAGTTGAGCCAGATCGTGGACGGCCCGAAGGCGTGGGCGGTGGTGTTGGTCAATGTGAGCGTCGGCCCGTCGCGGCGGACCTGGATATCGGCGACTGCCGCTTGGGTCATGCCTTCCGGATACTCGCGGGCATCGGGGCCGGGGGTGTTCACGCCGCGACAGCCGCCGACGCTGGTGAGCGCGGCGGCAAGGCAGAGGAGCAGGAGACCCGACGGGGCGAGGCGGTTGATTGGCATGGCAACTCTATAGTTCGTTGGATGTCCGTCGAGAGCAACAACGCCACGCCCCCCACCTTCGGAATCGCTCCCGGGCGCGAAACGCTCGAGCCGCGGGCGTTCGCCAAGGCCCTTGGTTTGCGCTCGCAAGGCCCGATTGACCCGCGAATCCCGGCTCTGATGCCCGGCTTCGACGCCCCGTTCTTTCAGGCCGGCCTGGCCGGTTATTCCGATGCGGCGATGCGGATTATTGCGCGTCGGCACGGCTGCCCGATGTGCGTTACCGAGGCGTTGCTGGACCGAACCCTGCTGGCGGGCGGACGGGGGTTTGCCAAGGCCGATCTGGGCGAACTGCACGACAACATCCCGGGCGGGCCGGAAGATCACCCATTGACGGGGCAGATCATGGGCTCGGACCCTCGGGAGATGGCCGCGGGCGCGCTCAAGATGGTCGAGCAGCGGGCCCGGAGTGAGAAGACCTATCGCACGCTGGCGTACGCGGTGGACGGGGTGCTCCCCAGCACCCATCTTTCCTCGCGTCTGCACCTCCCGGGGGGCGAACAGCTGGCGGCCTTCGATGTCACCGAGGGGCTGGGCGACGCCGGATCGTGCGGCGACGCTGACTTTGGTTCGTGCGATCCGCTCGACCAGGAGCCGGACGGCGCGGTCGAGCCGTCCGCGATTCCTGAACGGACCGGCGCAACCGGCCGGGCGCAGGCCTCGTTTCAGGCGATTGACGTCAACCTCGCCTGCCCGGTGAAAAAAATAGAAAAGAAGGCCCGCGGCGGACACTGGCTGACCGAGCCGACCGGGGCCATCGCCATCCTTGAGGCGGTTCGGGAGGCTCTCCCGGCGGAGGTGGTGTGCACGCTGAAAATCCGGCGGAGTTTCGACGACACGCCGGAGATGGCGGAAAACTTCGACCACATCATCGATGCCGCGTTCCGCATCGGCTATGCATGGGCCACGGTTCACGGTCGCACGGTCGTGCAGAAGTACATCGGGCCGAGCCGCTGGGATATCTTGCGAACGATCGTGGCCAAGCAGCGGGCGATCGACGACTCCCGTCTTGTCTTTGGCTCGGGTGACGTGTGGTCGGCGGACGAGATTTTTCGGATGCTGGAGTACACGGGCGTGGCGGCCGTGAGCGTGGCCCGGGGCTGCATCGGCAACCCGTGGATTTTCCGCCAAGCCCGCCAGATGTTGCGGGGCGAAGCGCCGGCCGCTCCGAGCCTGGCCGAGCAACGGGCCGTCCTTGAAGACCATTATCGCCTGTTGCTGGCCGTCTGCCGGCCGATGCGCGACGGGGAAGACGCGGCGAGCAAGATGATCCGCAAGTTTGGCATCCGCTTCGCCCAACACCATCCGGATTCTGATCGGGTTCGATTGGAAATTATCCGGGTCGATTCCGCCGCTGCGTGGGCCGCCGTGTTGGAGCGTTGGTATGCAGAGCCGCAGGGGTGAGGGGCGCAACACGGGTTCGGCGTGATTGTCGCGCGTGAGGGGGATCGTGAATGCAAGGGTTCTCGTTACGAGCCTCGCCCGTTGGGAAACCTCGCGGGTGTCGCTGCGCTCCACCGCCCGGCTCTAAACGACGATACCGCGGGTCTGAAGAACCACAATGCGGAAAAGTCAGGCCGGATCCTTATGAGTGCGCCGAACCTGTGCGTGAAAGGCCATTTGTCACGGCCGCTTGGCGACCATCACGGGGATGAAACTTGATTCAGGTATGACGTTTCAAGCCCACAAAACGCGGATTCACGTAGTCGGGGTGTATTTTGAGTATCCTTCGCGCCTCGGTCCCAAAGTTTACCCCCGGACGATTGACCCGAACTTAACTCTAGAGTAAAGTTGATGGAACAGGTTACCGACCTACTCCAAGAGTTCCCCAGCCTTCGGCCGCCAAGCGCGAGAAAGGGCGAGCGTCCGCGAACTGCGGTGTATCTGACCGCAAAAGGCCGGAAGGAGCTTGAAGAAGTCCCGGCAACACACGTCGGAAGGCTGGCGCAGGCGGCGTGGAAGGGGCTCCAGGAGATCAGGCTTCGTAACGAGGGGAGAGACGATCGTGGGATAATTTGGGCGTTCGGCAGCGGGAACACGACGAGGATTTGCGGATACTTCGTCAACGAGTCCGATCGCAAAGTGTTCGTCGTTTGCGGGGTATGGAGCGGCAAGGAGGGCGGTGGGGATAAACGTCCTGCGTACGGCGATACGGTCGTAGCAACGACGCAGAGGGTCAGGGGTCAAGGAGTTACTGGCATTGCCAAAGAAGAAGTCCCTCAGCGAACGGCTCAAGACTCTCCAGAATCAAAAGGAGAAGCTTTACTACGCGCATGGGCTGCGCGACGATCTCGCTAACCTCATTGCGGTCGGCCTCGCGAAGTCGGCCAAATCGCAGCGGGAACTCGCGGAAGAAGCCGGGTGGAAGGAGTCGTATCTCAGTCGCCTTGTGCATGGAGATACCGACTTCAAGATAGGGGCGGTTGCTCGGGCACTTGTGCCGCTGGGCATCTATCCGCAAATCGTTGATCGGGATGAATACAAACTACTGAGAGAAATAGCGGAAACGATGTTGGCCGAACTCGACGAGCGGGTCTCCACGACGGTTGTCGCATCAACCACTGGCGATGCCGGGGCTCCATCCCAGAGCGATTTCGCGATCAGTGACGACAATGGGACGACATTTGGAGAAACAGAGGAACTTTATGATCAGGAAGAAGAAGACATCTCAATCTTCGACATCGTCCAATGCACCGTCGACAGAGCGCCATCCCCAGGTGATTTACCGGCCCGATCTGCCGACAATCTGGGCGGATGGACTCCGCTTCACTTCTCGCAAGACTACTGGCGTCGAGGCGGTGGTTTACTCGTTCCTTCAACAGGTGGAGGGCGACGATCGCGGTCCCGTCGGCATGATCGAAGTGCAACGGATCACTACGTCGGCCGACCAAGGGCGTAAGCTCATTGACATCATGTGCCGGATGCTGAACCACTACCCCGAGAAGCCAGCCGAGAGCGCGCCAACGTAGCGGCGTCCTGGTGGAATCGCCTCACTCGAGTCCCGCAGCCGGCCCCGTTGGATCGACGCGCACTTCCACCGCCCGGCTCTAAACGACGCGACCGTGGGTCTGAAGAACCGCAGCGAGGAAATGTCAGACCGGAACCGTATGAAGTAGATTCACATTTTCTCCAATGTCGGAATTCCGAGCGTGGTCAGGCCATCGTGCAGTATCCGGCCCGTCAGGTCGCAGAGCCGCAGCCGGGCATCGCGAACGTCCTCCTGGGGCGCGTTGAGCACGTGACACTGGTCGTAGAACGAGCTGAAAGCGCTGGCCGCCTCGTACAAGAACTGGCAAATGCGGTGCGGCTCCAGGCTCTCTGCCGCGGCGGCCATGGTCGCGGGGTAGCGCAAAAGCGCCATCGCCAGGTTCTTCTCGGCCGGATGCTCGATGCGGAAGGCCGAGGCCTTCCACGACTCGCCGACGCCCTTCTCGAGGGCGTTCCGGAAGACGTTCCGCACCCTCACCAGGGCGTAGAGCAGGTAGGGCCCCGTGTTGCCCTCGAACGCCAGCATTCGATCAAAACTGAAGAGGTAGTCGCGGGCACGATCGTTCGAAAGGTCCGAGTATTTGAGGGCGGCGATCCCGACCGCCTCGGCGATTGTTCCGGCCTCGGCCTGCGTCAACTCCGCGTTCTTGGCCTTCACCGCGTTCCCGGCCCGCAGGATGGTTTCCTGGATGAGGTCCGACAGCTTGACCGAGTCGCCGGTCCTGGTCTTGAAGGGCCGCCCATCCTCACCGAGGACGCTGCCGAAGGCCGCGTGCTGCATCGCCGCGGGCAGGTTGGTCTCGGGGTGAAACGCGTAGCCCGCCCGCAGGCTCGCGGCGAAGACCTGCTTCATATGGAGGGACTGGCGGGCATCGATGCAGTACGCGATCCGGTGTGCCTTCAATGCTTGGACCCGCCGCCGCACCGCCGCGATGTCGGTGGTGGCGTAGAGATAGCCGCCGTCGGTCTTGCGGACGAGGCAGGGCTCCTTGATGGCGTCGAAGGCGGCCGTTCCGCGCGCCGTTTGGTAGGGCGGTGAGTCGAGCCGGACGACCAGCGCCCCGTCGTCGACTTCCGCGACGCCCCGGCTCGTCAGGTCTTCCACCATCGGCGCCAACTCATCGGCGTAGGTCGATTCACCGGCGGAGTGCTCCTGGGTGACCGCGACGTTCAGGCGCTTGCACACCGCGATGCACTCTGCCATCGTCACACTTTGAATCCGTTGCCAGACGGCGAACGTCGCCGGGTCCTTGCCCTGCAAACGCACAAGCGTCTGGCGGGCGTGATTGAAGGCCTCGGTCGCACCCTCAACTTGGGCTTCCAACTCGGAGACCGCTTTGGGATGCCCTCCGGAGCGGGCCGCCTGCAGGCCCGCCAGATCGCGCTGACACTCCGCCTGGGCCGCTTTGTACGCCGCATCGAGGTCGTCGAGCGTCAGCGACTCGATGGTCCGGGTTCCGGCGGCCGCCTCTCGCATGAGGCGAGACGTGACCATCGCGATATTCAGCCCCCAATCGCCGACGTGGTTTTGACGGAGGACGTGGTGTCCCAGACGTTCGAGCAGCCGCGCGATGGCATCGCCGATGACGGGGGACCGCAGGTGCCCCACGTGCATCTGCTTGGCGAGGTTGACGCCCATGAGGTCAACGACGATGGTCATGGGTTGCGTGGCCGGAAGGACCCCCAGGTCGGGCCTATCCAGATGGACGAGCAGAGCCGCGAGCCCGGCGGGCTTCATCCGGATGTTGATGAACCCCGGTCCGGCGATGGACGCCGGGGTGAGCGGTTCGATGAGGTCACTGAGGGCTGCATCACTCCCGGCCCGCTCCACGATCGCCGCCGCGGCCTCCCTGGGCTTGAGGCCCAAGACCTTCGCGAGGCTCATCGCCGCGTTGCACTGAAAGTCGCCAAATTCCGGGTTCTTCGCCGCCGCCAACGCGGGCTCGCGTTGGGCTGCCGTGAGTTGCGGGTAGGCCGCGGCGATGGCGAGGCTGAATCGGTTCGTCAAAATGGCGAGCGGATCGATCATGGGCAAGGAGGGTAGAGGGCCGGGAAACGACAAACCCCGGCCGAGGGTGGCCGGGGTCGTGTCGTGTGTGACTGGCTGCGTTGGTATCAGCGAGATCCGTGTGATGGATCAGCAGCCGGAATCCCAGCGTCCGAAGAACTCGACGATGTCGTCCGAATCGGAATCGCCGTCGCCATCGACGTCGGCGTCGCCGCCGTCCCAGTCGCCGAAGAAGAGCACGATGTCGTCGGAATCGACGTCGCCGTCCACGTCCCAGTCGGCGGGGCAATCGGCGGTGAACTCGAACTCAAAGTCGAGCGAGCCGTCGCTGGAGGCGGGGAACGATGGGCCGTTGAGCGAGACCTTGATGAGGTATGGGAGCCCCCCGCTGACCGCGAAGTTGTTGATCGTGGAGTGGGTGACGAAGATGGCCGCGTTGTCGTTGCACGCGAGGGAGTTGTAGTCGATGCACTGCCCGTTGAGCGTGAAGGCGCAGCGGCTGTAGACGGACATCACCGTGTTGTAATCGCTGCCGAAGGTGGTGGCCCGGATGGTGCCGTCGGAGGGCGCCACGAAGCGGTACCACACCGAATGGCTGGTGTTGG
>Ga0163144_10007566_pt1 | contig 23791 bp, 22 predicted proteins | sample OliLak19BULKMAT1_FD_123175 | JGI IMG/M metagenome (GOLD analysis project Ga0163144, IMG submission 123175) | Freshwater microbial mat bacterial communities from Lake Vanda, McMurdo Dry Valleys, Antarctica - Oligotrophic Lake LV.19.BULKMAT1 | ecosystem: Environmental > Aquatic > Freshwater >...
GTGCGCGTTCGTGACTTTCCAGTGACCGAGGTTGAAAAGTTTGCCGTCTTCGACGCCGTCGGCCTTGTCGACGAGCCTGCACGCGTCGCAGGTGAGTGAAGAGTGCGTTGTTGCTGATTGATTTGTCATGAACCAACGGTACGCCTAATGGCGGTGGTTGAACGCCAATGTCGGCGAGAGCCTTGCCGGATTTGCATTTAATTTGCACTAATTACTCAAATGTGAAGCGCTATGACTGATGAGCCAATTCCAGACCTTTAATAAATTCAGGTACTTGTACCGATTTGCCTAAACGATGTTCCGCATACTCACAAATTATGGCGTCGTAGAATTTGTCTATGAACTTGTACAGTATTGTGATCAATCATAAAAGTGCAATATTCTAAACTGTTGTCGTCCGATGGCAGAGACATGAGGTAGTAGTGAAAGTAAGCTTGGTTGTTTCAGTAGTCGGCATGAATGGTACAGAGCGCAATTGGGATCTTGCTTCGTTCGAACGCGAATGTAGGGCGGCTGATGATCTCGGTTTCTATGCCGCCTATACCGGCGAACGTCGAGGCCGTGGTAAGGCTTCGGGTCAAACTGCTGTCACTTACAACCCCGATCTTGCCTGCATGTACGGTCTTTCCAAGACTTCAAATTTGATTTTTGGGTCGCATGTCACTTTGTTGCCGCTTCACCATCCTGTGCGCGTGGTGCAGGACGCGCTTATGGTCAACACTCTGTATCCGGGCCGCTTCAAGCTTGGAGTTGGTGCTGGATATACAACAGAGGATTTTGATGCATTCGGCGTTTCTCTCTCCGAAAGAGGAGCCCGGATGCAGGTCGGGCTTGAGGCAATAAACGCATTCCTTAAAAATGAGCCCTATGAACTTACTGGCCCTTGGACTGGCAATGTTCCGTTACGCGATCCAGCGATGGGCGACCTAAACCTAGAAGTTTTGTCTGGCGGCTGGAGCAAGGCTGGTGTGCGAAGAGCGGCGCAACTTTCCGATGGCTGGCATACCGGGCCGATCAGAACCGTTACCGCAGAAGCCGAATTGGCGGCTATTTATCGCGAAGAATGCAAGAAAGCAAATAAGAAACCTAAGGTAATTCTAATGCGAGAAGCGGCAATTGGAATGACTGATCAATTGGCGGTTGAGAAAATGGGCGATTACCTATTGGAATATGCTCGAATATATTACGAACGTGGCGGCACGTACCAGGAGCAGTTTGACCCATGGCTTAAAGATGTCGCTCGAGCATCAGACATGACTTTGGACATGGTCGCGCCGGATAGATTCTTGATCGGCTCGATTGATACTTGGCTAAGTACGTTATCGGAGTGGAAAGAACTTATTAATCCCGATGAGTTACTGCTACGACTGAGGTATTTTTACGGTCCTCCGCTCGAAAGCGCGCTGGAATCCATGCGCTTGGTCAGCAAATACATTATCCCTGTTGCTGAAACTCTCTGAGTGACTGAATCACCATTAAATGCATGAAATCGGTAGGGCTGGGATTCGCCCCTTACGGTACATGCCCCATTAAAGAAGCAAGCGTCTGCTTGACTTTGGATCGGAACTAGTGTAGGGTACTCCTACCAATTAGTCCTAATAATGATCTGGGGGTCATAGTCATGAAGAGAATCAGGTTAATTTTATGCGCACTTCTAGTCGGTTTGGTGGCGACACCTTTAAGCGGTGGCGCACAGGTTTCGGCTGAAACAGCCACCCCAAGAGCTGGCGCAAGATGCGACAAAGCCGGTGACGTAAACGGGGCATTCTGGTGCGAGGCCAAAGGCGCAACACTCATCTGGACCGACAACAAATTACAAAAGGGTACCTACAAGATTGGCGCGGAACTTCTTCTTTCTGGAGCCGCGGCATTTGCTGGTGTGCCGATGGGCAGAGGAATGGAGAAAGCAGTTGCCGAGATTAACGAATCTGGGTTCTTAGGTAAGGGCGCGAAACTTCAATTAATTCAATTTGATAGCGCTGGAAGTGTTCCGAATGCAATTACGGCTGCAAATAAGTTCATTGCTGATGGAGTTTCGGGCATAATTTGTTGCTCACTTTCAAGCCAGGCGGCTGCAGTAATTGCAATCACCAAGCCAGCAGGAATGCCAACTGTCATTGCCGCCGCGGTGCTGCCGAATCTTGCAAGTCCACCATTCATTCACAGAACAGTATTATTGCTTGGTGGAAAGGGCGGTTGGCAGCCGCAGAGTGCTGCGCTAATGGCAAAGGCCCTTCGCGCGACATCGGCAATCGTGGTTGTAACTTCAGATAATCAGGGCATGGTTGCCGACGCGGCTACTTATGTCGAAGGCTTGGCTGGTGCAGGCGTAACTTCGATCACGCAAGTGAAGACCGCGGCTGCTGATACTGACCTTTCGGGTGCGGCAAGCCAGATCATCGCAGCGAATCCACCAATGGTCGTAATAGCAACATTGGGTGGTCCTGGTAGCCGACTCGTTAAGGCTCTAGTAGACCGAGGGTATAAGGGTCAGATTGTCGGAAACTATGGACTTTCTGATACAACCAACTACGCAATCGCCGGCAATTCGCTTGCTGGTGTGGTAATGCCAACTCCATTCTTTGCAGAGAAGGCCACAAACAAGATTGGGAAGCAGATTGTAAGTTGGTGGAAGGCCAATAATGCTGGTGCGTATCCATCTGTTTATCCGCTTCAGGGTTACACAGCAGTTTATTACTTAGCGACAGCCATTAAGAACAGTGGTGATGGCAAACCAGCGAATGTGGCAAAAGCGATGAATAAAATTGGCCGATTTGAGACCGGCTATGGCACGGTAAAATTCGAACGAGGTCAGATGAAATTTGCTCAAACGGCATTACCGAACTACGTGGTTTGGAGAGCTGGCGGGCTAAAGACAGTTTGGGATCTCAAGCCAACTAGGTAATTGTTCTACAGATAATTTATTAAGTTCATTTCAATTGTTCTGTTCGTAGGGTCTTGCTTCGTTCCCGCAAGACCCTACGAACGTATTGGGGGTATGATATGCAATTACTAATACAACAAATTTTAAATGGTGTTGCTGTTGGCTCGGCTTATGGAATGTTTGCCATGAGTTTTGGTCTAATCTTCGCCACGATGGGGATTTTAAATGTTGCGCATGGCGCCATCGCAACATTAGGAGCGATCGGCGCGCTTTTGGTAGTCGAGAGTTGGGGATTTCCATTAATCCCGGCCCTTTTGGTTGGCATCGCGACGGCGATTATTATCGGATTAGTAACTGACCGCTTGGCATTTCAGCCCCTTCGGGCAAGGTCAAATCCACTCGGCTACTTAATTACTAGTATTGGAGTTTGGATAGTTCTTATTAGCGTTGCAGAAACATTGCTGGACCATCAGATTAAGACTTTTCCACCTGATTTTGTGTCGCAACCGCGAATTATAACTTCTTGGGTATATTTGGCGCCAGGACAATTTTGGCTAATCATTGTCGGCGGATTAAGCGTAGTGGGTTTACATTTAATTCTCTCTCGGACAACTATCGGAGTTCAAATTAGGGCCGTCGGATATAGCGAAGTCTGGTCCCGCATCAGTGGTGTAAGTTCTAGCACTGTCGTTCTGTCAACTGTCGCTATTTCGTGTGGCCTAGCCGGTGTGGTAGGCATCCTGTCGTCCATTGCATTTGACAATGTCGCAGTGCAACTCGGCGAGGGTTTGTTATTAAAAGGATTCGCTGCGGTCGTGGTCGGAGGATTCGGTGATGTTAGGGGAGCATTTGCGGGCGGACTCATTATCGGGGTGACAGAGGTACTCGGAGCTCAATATATATCTGGCGATTTCCGCGATGTGATTACCTTCGGTCTATTAATATTATTCTTAATTTTTAGACCCCAGGGCATCTTTGGGGAAGTCAAGTTCGGGGCCATAAAGTGAATGGTTTTTGGAATGCTTACTCAGCCAACGTCGAGTTCGCACTTGTTGCAGCGCTTTTTTCACTGAGTGCGTTTCTCGGGCTTTGGTCGGGAGTGCTCAGTCTCGCACCTATCGCGTTCGCCTGCGGCGCCGCATTTACGTCAGCAAGAATTGACCTTGATCACCCAGGTCTGCCCCTTATGGCACATTTGATTATTGGAATGCTAGTCGGTGCTGCTCTTGCGTACGTAAGTTCGTTGATTCTTTTGCGGCTTGACTCTCACTATTTGGCTTTGGCGACAATTGCAACAGTTTTGATCTCGCGCGTGATAGTTCTTAACCTTCCGCAATACACTGGAGCGACCCTTGGGACACCGGTAACAAGAATTGTAAGTACGTGGCAGTTGGTGCTTATTCTTTCGATTGTATGTTTAGTCTTTAACTCGCTCCGTAAGTCTCGGTTTGGATATTCGCTTGATGCTGTGCGCGAGCAGCCCGAAGTTGCAGCGTCAATTGGCCTCAATGTATTGAAAATTCGGCGAATTGCTTTCGTATTGTCTGGGGTCGTCGGAGGGTTGGCAGGGGTGCTCCAATCTCAGTTAATGCAATACATCACTCCTGATGCTTTCTATGTCGATCTTGCGTTTGTTTCGATAGCCGCCGCTGTCCTTGGTGGTGCATACATTTGGGTTGGCGCAGTTGTTGGAGCGTTTGTTTATGCGGCGTTGCCGGAAGTGCTTAGGCCATTTCTAGGCAATAGTAAGAATATTGCCAATGGGGTAATTTTGATACTGATCATGGTATTTATGCAACGAGGATTAATTGATCCGGTCGCAATCAAGAGAATTACTCGTCGATTGAGAAATTCGATTGCGAGTCCAAGTCAGCAAAGGACCGAGTAAATGAAAACTCTCGAAGTCGAGAATCTATGCCGTAAGTTTGGTGGTTTAGATGCAGTAAGTAATCTTTCGTTCAGCGTCGAAACTGGCAAGATATCTGGTCTGGTTGGTCCCAATGGCGCTGGAAAGACTACTGTCCTCAATCTAATAAGCGGAATGGACACGCCTAGCTCGGGAGTCATCCGCATAAACGGCATTGACACCGGGAACTTGAAGACACACCAATACGCGAATTTGGGGTTATCCAGGACGTACCAGAATATTAAGTTGTTCAAAGGCATGTCCGTGTTGGAGCATGTGTTAGTCGGTTTAGATACGCGTCGAAATACTAAATTGTGGCAGATGCTTGTACCAACCCGTGTTGATCTACGCGAGCGCTCGGCTATGCATGAGAAGGCTATGGAGTTGCTGGAACGACTTTCTATTAGTCACCTGGCAGAGGTTGATGCGATGACATTGAGTTATGGACTGCAGAGACGCTTAGAGATTGCTAGAGCGCTCGGATCGCAACCAAAATTATTGCTTCTTGACGAGCCAACGGCCGGTATGAACAAGAGCGAATCGGCTGACATTAAAGAATTGCTCGAGAGTTTGAACAAAGAAGGCCTTACAATCTTAATCGTTGAACACAACATCAAGTTTATTTCGGATATCTGTAGCGAAGTAACGGTTATAAACTTTGGCGAAAAGTTGCGCAGCGGCTCCGCTGAAGAAGTATTTAATTCTAAGGATGTTCGAGATGCCTATTTGGGCAAGGAAAGAAACGAAATGGTTTTGCACTTTGAGAAACTAAGAGCTGGGGCAAGTCGCGATATTGATGTTGCTAGCTTTTCAAGAAAGAGCGATTGATGAGCTCAAATAGAATTCTGAACGTAACCGATTTAAAGGCATCTTACGGCGCGATCGAGGCGCTAAAAGGAGTGAATCTGATCGTTGCTAAAGGCAGTTTTGTTGCGGTCGTGGGTCGTAATGGTGCAGGCAAGTCGACCCTGCTAAATACAATTTGCGGCATTATTAAAGCAAAATCCGGTTCTGTAAAATTTCATGAGACTGACATCACCGATTATTCGGTCCAAAAGCGGGTACGGAGTGGGATTGCGCTCGTTCCCGAGGGCAGAAAGGTGATCGCCACATTGTCTGTTCGAGAAAACTTGGTCTTGAGTCGTGCCTCAAAGATTAAAAGTGAGCAAGACCTTGAAACCTGGACGTATGAGCTCTTCCCTCGATTGAAGGAGCGCCGAACCCAATACGCCGGCTCATTGTCGGGAGGCGAACAACAAATGCTTGCAATAGGGCGCGCGATTATGACGAATCCACAATTAGTAGTCTTGGATGAGCCGTCTATGGGATTGGCTCCGTTTATCGTTGACAAGGTTTTCGAATCATTGATCACAATTAACAACTCTGGGATAAGTTTACTTCTGGTCGAACAAGACGCAAGCCTTGCAGCAGCCGTATCCGACTACATGTACGTTGTACAACAAGGTCACGTTGTAGCCGAGGGCCAACCAGCCGATCTTGCACAGAACGACTTCGTTGCGAGTGGATACTTTTCGTGACATCTTTTGCTGGTTTCTCGAAGGACCAGAGAAGGTTTTTGGTAACGGGTGCCGCGCGCGGTGTAGGCGCAGAGGTTTGTAAGGCCGCGAAGCAAAGCGGTGAATTCGTGGTTGGGGTTGACATCAATGCGATTCCCGAAGGCACTGTAGATATTTCAATAATTGGTGATCTCGGTGATGTTCAGTTTTGCAAGACGATAATTGAGAAGTGTGGCGATATTGATGTTCTTGTCAATGCGGCTGGGCTTTTGCGGCCCCAAAGTTTTGTCGATATATCACCAGATGACTTCGATACGGCGATTGCGGTCAACCTGAGAAGCGTTTTCCAGCTCTGCCAAGGGGTTCTTCCTTCAATGAAAGATCAGACCTACGGGCGTATTATCAATTTCTCATCAGTGGTGGCCAGGACGGGCGGTACAACCTCTGCTGTTTATGCAGCGGCCAAGGCTGGCGTCTTGACGCTGACGAAGAGCATTGCCAAAGAGTATGCAAGATTTGGCATAACGGCGAACTCCATAGCCCCGGCAGCCATCGACACCGAGCTCAATAATTTTTTGACCCCCGAGGGAAGAGTAAAACTAATTAACGACATACCCGTGGGTAGGTTTGGATCAGCTCAAGAATTCGCTGAAGTCGTAATGTTTCTGGCGAGTGACAGCGCGAGTTTTATAACCGGAGCGACCCTGGATGTCAACGGTGGCTGGCTGATGGTTTAGCGCGTGAATGTGACTCGATGAGTCACGACCTGGCGCTTTATATCAATTTCTGAATTCGAAAGAAAATTGTCGATGTATGACGATGCAAATTGGCTATCGCTTTCTCTTATAGGTTGAATCAATATCAGCCAATTAGGTTCCGTTGACGCATTGAGATGTGATCCGCTTCGAATACAAAGGCGTGACGCGATTGGCAAAGAAGAAAAAATATTTAAGAAGCGTTGTTGAACGATGTCCTTCTCGTCAGTTGAATTAAATTGCACTGTTGCTGATTGTGTAGCAATTGGAATGTCGGATTCGGCGACGTTGATTACACTCAGTTGTGCATACGGGGTATTACTCCGATTCGAGACATTCTCGAGCACGGTCGGCCGAAACGCATCGTTCTTAGGGTCGCGCGCGGTGAGGTAACCGGGAGAATTGAAAATGTCAGTTGACGGTATTAGGTAGACATTGTGAACCAGAGGTTCGCCATCTGTGGCATAAAAGGCCGAACATGAAAAAAATCCTGATTTCAAGAGATCAGGGGCATGGACGGTGTCGTACCAATCCTCGAACAAGTTGAGAAAGGATGGTTCGACGTCCATCCTTGCAAAGTAAAGAATTGTCATTAGATATTTGCCCCATGAAATGTTCGGTATTCAAGAAATTCTTCCATGCCAAAGGCTCCAAGTTCTCGGCCGAGTCCAGAAGCCTTGACGCCACCATATGGGGCAGACGGATTGAAGGCTCCACCGTTTATCGTGATGGTTCCAGACTCGACGTGCTTTGCGAAATCTTTCGCGTCATCAATTTCACTAGACCATACGGTTCCGGCTAGTCCGTACTCTGAGTCGTTTGCGATTTCAAGAGCATGGTGGCGACTTTGCGACACAAATATCGATAGAACCGGAGCAAAAATCTCTTCTCTCGCGATGCGCATTTCTGGCCGAACCTCGGTAAAAATGGTCGGCGGTACAAAGTATCCTGTGCTTTGAAGTGGCCTGTCGTTCTGATTTCCGAGAATACGCTTGGCGCCCTGGTCGACGCCGCTTTGAATAATCTTGAGAGCCCGTTGTTGTTGGGCGAGCGAGGCGAGAGGACCGATGTCGGTTTTCGAATCTCTAGGATCGCCCATCACCATAGTGCCCATTAGTTCTTTGCACATATCAGATGCCTGATTTACAAAACTCTCAGGGACTATGAGGCGAGTCAGTGAAGTACATGTTTGGCCTGAATTTCGAATACAGCTTGCGATTGTGGCTTTAACAGCGGTTTCTAAAACTGCTTGGTCAAGCACAACTGAGGCTGATTTACCGCCTAGTTCGAGACACGATTTGATTAAGCGACTGCCGCATATGGTCGCAATCGATCGTCCGGTAGTAGTTGATCCTGTAAATGAGACCACCTTGATCTCGTCACTTTTGACGAGGGCGTTCCCAATTACTGGTCCGTCTCCGCCAATGATATTGATCAACCCCGGAGGTAGTGGGTACTCGCTGAGAAGTTCGATAAAGCGAAATGCACAGAGGGGAGCAACTTCGCTTGGCTTGGCCACAACCGTACAACCTGCCGCAAGCGCCGATGCACACTTGATAACTAGTTGAGATAGGGGATAGTTCCAAGGAGTAATCGCGGCAACTGGCCCAATCGGGGTGCGGCTGACCGCTGTGGTACCGATGTTTTGTGAGAACTCAAATTTTTCGAGGATCAAAACCAAGTCTTCTAGAACCCTAATTGGAAGAAACGAAGTGGCTTGACGCGCTGTAGTGATTGGAGTGCCGACCTCGAGTGACCAAATCATGGCCAATTCTTCGATGTTGTCGATAATTGCCGAGCGCATAGATGTGAGCACTTGTTGCCGGTCAGAGCGAGATGAGTAGCGCCACTCTTGAAAGGCTCGCGTGGCGCTCTCTACTGCAGGTCGAATGTCTTCCAAGCTGCTGTCGGGAGCGAAGCCGACCATCGAGAGCGTGAATGGATCTTCGACCTGTCGTACCTTGCCAAATTTTGTTGCGACCCACCGACCGTCGATGTAGTTTTTCGAATATTCGTAGCTCACAACGTTTTTCTCCCGATGAAACCAATTTGCATTTGAAAATTTGCGGACTTCGCGATACTATGATACAAGCAAGCGCTTGTCTAGTGCGCGCTGCTATGTTTTAATCGAGTGGGGGGTGGGGTAAAAGTGGCTATTCCTGTTATTGCCGTCATTGGGGGCCGGACGTGGGGGCACATGCACTTGCGTGCTTTCTCGCAACTTCAGTCGGCCGGTAAGTGCAAACTTGCGGCTTTAGTAGATATCGACGATGAGGTTTTGAAGACAAGGGCGGAAGAATTTGGAGTAAAGACATTTCAATCAATTGATGAGATGCTTGAAGGTGTAAAGCCTGATGGCGTAACGATCGCAGTCCCTGATCACCTTCATCACGAGGTTGCAGCCAAGAGCCTGTTGGCGGGTTGTCATGTTTTGATTGAGAAACCGATGGATGTCACGTCTGATGGGTGTCGAAAACTTATAAAGCTTGCTGCAGAAAAGAACCTTTTAATTCAAATTGAGTTCATGAAACGCAAAGATCCTTACCATATTGATTTGCAGAAGCGAATCTCGAGCGGGCAGTTGGGCGCAATTCAATATGGTTACGCATGGATGGAAGATCGAATTGAAGTGCCCCGTGATTGGCTACCAAAGTGGGCGTCAGCGAGTGATCCTGCATGGTTTCTCGGAGTTCACTATTTTGACTTGGTCAGGTGGTTGATTAAGGCCGAAGCGGTGGCAGTATCGGCTACTGGTTGTTATGGGAAGTTGCGTGAAATAGGCATCGATACTTATGACTCTGTGAGTTCAAAAATTATTTTCGATTCTGGAGCCTCATTTTCAATTGACGTAGCGTGGCATATACCCGACGGCAATGAGGCCATTGTGAATCAAGGTGTAAAGGTCGTCGGGTCTGATGGCTGGATGACAGTTGACTCGCAGGATCGAGGTGCACGTGGTTGTTTAACCGGATCGGTTAGCACTGCCGTTGGCAAATCAAACCGCGAAGTGCCCAAGACAGCGATGTTTACACCGAACCTCGGTCTCTTTATTGAAAGCGCGGACGTCTTCGGAGAACGACAATTTGCTGGTTACGGAATCGAGTCAATTCAGGATTTCGCTTTGAACGTAGGGTATTTGATGGCCGGGGGAGAGCTTTCTAGTTTGGACGGAAAGTCGCCTCTAGGCATTGACGGACTCGAAGTTACCAAAATCGCAGAGGCTGTCCATGAAAGTTTGTCAAAAGGTGGCGCTCTAGTTGCCATCGAACGAGAGATTCGGTAGACGCCAGATGCAAATAGGCGAATATCTAGAGCACGACGCAATTGGTTTGGCCGATCTTGTTAAACAAAAGGCCGTAACGCCTGATGATCTTTTAGATGTTGCGCTTCAAGCGTGTGAAAAGATTAATCCTAAAATTAATGCGGTTGTAGCGTTAATGGAAGGCGAGGCTCGAGGCGCAATTGACGCCGGTCTTCCGGACGGCAATTTTCGTGGAGTTCCATATTTGCTTAAAGATCTTGCAGCGATGTATGCCGGAGTGCCGACCACATTAGGGAGTCGCTTTTTTAAGGACAATATTCCGGATTTTGACACGGTCACGGTGAAGCGATTGAAAATAGCCGGACTAGTCATTTTTGGTAAGACCAACACTCCTGAGCTTGGAGGAAATGTTTCAACCGAGCCACAGCTCTTTGGAGCAACTCGAAATCCGTGGGATCTGAGTAAGTCTTCTGGCGGATCAAGCGGAGGATCAGCGGCTGCGGTCGCATCTCGGATCGTTCCGGCCGCGCACGCCACTGATGGTGGAGGTTCGATACGTATTCCGGCATCGTGTTGTGGGGTCTTTGGGCTTAAGCCTTCTCGTGGCCGAACATCATTTGGCCCAAAACTCGGCGATGCTTGGAATGGAATGACTTCTGAGCACGCGATCACGCGCTCTGTGAGAGATTCTGCGGCGTTGTTAGACGCTATTGCTGGCTATGAGCCAGGCGACCCGTACACGTGTCCTCCGTCAGCGACTACTTTTTTAGAGTCGATTGCTCATAAGCCAAGGAAACTAAGAATTGCGTGGACGGGTGTTTCGCCAACTGGCGCTCAAGTTGCGGACGAAGTTCTAGGTGTATTGAGCGAAACATTGATGCTTTTGACGTCGATGGGGCATAGTTGCATCGAGGCTGCGCCAGACCTCGATGGGCCTTCAATTTCGGATGCAAATGTCAAGATCATTGCCGTTCACCACGCGCGCAATATCAAAAAGTATGCGCAAAAGATTGGAAGAGAGCCAATCGAAGGCGAAATCGAGAAAGTTATGGCATATCGGGTCAAGGTCGGTGAATCAATTTCTGCTACCGACTATGTCGCGGCAGTAGAGACGATGCATTTGGCTACAAGGTCTGTTAGCGCTTTTATGGAGGATTACGACATCATTTTGCGGCCGACCGTTGCCAAGCTGCCACAGCCTTTAGGCACCTTTGACATGAATACGGATGACCTGCCAGCCTTTCTAAATGCGTTATGGGGGTTCATCCCTTTTACGGCTCTCTTTAATGCGACAGGCCAACCCGCGATGTCTGTCCCGCTCGGATGGGCAAGTGGGTTGCCAGTCGGCGTGCAATTTGCGGGGCGTTTCCAAGACGAAGCCACGTTGTTTCAGCTCGCTCGACAACTTGAAATTGAAAAGCCGTGGGCGCAAAAGATTCCAGATACTGTTTCTGAAGTTCTGCTGTGAGCATTCGCGTAGCCGAGGGCTGTATCAGCTTCGGCTCGCGCGGAGATGGCTCGCCATGGAATGTAAATACCTATGTTTTGACTGGGCAGGACCCTGGTCCACGCACTGCTGTTGTTGCCGGGATATGGGGCGATAAACCACTCGGCGTTTTAGCTGCCCATGATCTAATACGTTCGATATCAAAGTTGAGCAATCTGCGAGGCACGGTCATTGTCATTCCAGCCGCGAACCCGGCGGCTCTCGAGATCGGTCAACGAATTGGGCCAGACTCTTTACCATTAAACAGAAGATTTCCGGGTAACGCTAACGGTTTCATTACCGATCAAACTGCTTTTCATTTGACGAATTTTCTGAGCGAGTCATGCGATGCAGTACTTGACTTGCACTCAGGTACGCCGACCATGGGCCTCAACTACACGTACGATTTTGGGTGCGAAGAGTTCTCTGCGGCATTTGGAACCTTGCCTGTAATTCTTCGTCACACATATCCAAATCAATTGAGCTCAGTTATGTCGTCTAAAGGAATCATTTCGTGTTTGGCCGAGTTTGGCGGCGGACGCAATACGTCTCAAATCGAGGGAGTAAATGGCTCTTTGAATGTTCTGAGAGCGCGCGGACATATTAATGAATCTCTTTCTGGCCCAGCCACAGTCGCGCGAATCATCGACGTTGATTTGGTTTTGTCGTCGTCGACTGGTTTGTTTAGACATCGAGATGACGTCGGAGTCGGCTCGCCAGTGGCCAAGGGATACATCGGAGCGCTTATCAACTTTCAAACCGGTAAGGCAGTCGAAGAGTACGAGGTCGCAAAAGATGGCGCAATCGTATTGATGCTTAGTTCGTCACCAATGATGGTATCGCCTGGATCATTTCTATACATGGTCGGGTATCCAGATGGCGAGATCAGAGTTCCACAAACTGGCGAGCTCGAATTTACCAAAAGTAATAACACTTAAGGACGGAAAGAATATGGACTTATCGGCTTCTGGGATACCAAGAAAAGGAATCTATGGGCGTAATGACGTGCCGGATGAGTGGTGGAATCAGCTTGATTCAAATTCTGGCGAAGCCCCATTCATCCGCGGTGCCTACCCGGACATGTATCGATCGAAGTTGTGGAGAATATTTCAGCTAAGCGGTTATGGAAGTCCAGAAGATATGAATAAGCGCTTGAAGTTTCTTCTAAATGCTGGCGAAACCGGAATCATTATTAAGCATGATCGGATGACAGACGACCACTTATACGATGTCGACAATCCAGAAGTGTCGGAGCGTCGTGAAGATGTTGGCTTGACTGGCACGGTTACTGTAGGACTTCGCGACTACCAAACGATTATGGATGGGATTCCAATCGAAAAGGTGTATGCAAAGCCTGGAGGGGGAGTTCCTCAATCTGCGCCGTACACCCAAGCGTGCTATTGGTCGGTCGCGACGTCGCGTGGACATAAATTGTCAGAGATCTCTGGTACCGGGCAAAGCGATTTCTTCTTGACCTATCTTGGCTGCCCTTGCAAAGAGCAAATTCCACCAGCAAGCGCACTTAGATTCAATCTTGACATAATTGAGTTTTGCAACGAACACATGCCGAAGTGGGTTCCGGTATCTGTCGCGGGTTATAACGGCGCAGACTCAGGCCTAAACGCGGTACAAGAGTTGGCATTTCTTTTCGCCAACGCCGTCGAGTATCTAGACGGCATTAAAAATCGAGGAAAACTGGAGCCGAAAGACTTTGCCCATCAGATCGGTGGCGTGAACTTTCGTGTAGCAATGGATTTTTTCGAAGAAATCGCGAAACTCCGCGTCGCAAGAAAGATGTGGAGCGACATTCTACGAAATCGATATGGCATAACAGACGTTAAGGCCTCGCGAATGCGCATTCATGTAGTAACTGCTGGCAGCGCAATGACCTATCAAGAGCCAATGAACAACATTGTTCGTGGAACAATTATGGCGATGGCGGCCGCCCTTGGTGGCACGCAGTCGCTCGGAGTCTCTGGTTACGATGAGGCACTGTCGATTCCATCTGATCACGCTCACTTGATGTCAATTCGAATTCAGCAGATCTTGCAAGAGGAGACCGGTTTGGCCTCGGTCGCCGATCCGCTCGGAGGATCGTTTTATATCGAAAGTATGTGCAGTGAACTCGAGAAGAGGGCGTGGGAAAAATTCGATGAGATACAAAATCAAGGCGGTTTCTTGGCCACAGTCGAGAATGGTTGGTTGAGAACTCAAGCATCTGATGAGCAGCGACAGCACTCTAGAAGAATCCAAGATGGAAACATGAAGATTGTTGGGGTTAATGCCCACCTCATTGATGATCCGATTTTGCAAGTTGATGGATTTGAGGGCCAATCTGGCGACGTGACGTGGCAACAAGCGGTCGACCGTCTTGAAGACCTTCGCCGGACACGAGACACAAAGGCCGCAATGAGGTCACTTCGAGAGCTTGAGCGTGTGTGCCTTACTAACGAAAATATTGTTCCGCCAGTAATGGCGGCGGTACAGGCTGATGTGAGCATAGGCGAAATTGGGCACGTATTTAGAAGTTCGTTTGGAGTTTGGGATGTATCAGAAAATGAATTTGGGGTATAGAAATGTCATCTGAACCAATTCAAAATCGGTCCAAGGTCCTTGTGGTTAAGACAAGCCTCGATGGACACTGGAGAGGGGTATCGCTCGTTGCCCGCGCATTGCGAGACAGTGGATTCGAAGTGATTCTCGGTGGAATGTTGCGCCCTTCGCAAATAGCTAGGGTCGCCAGCGATGAAGATGTTGACCTAATTGGTCTGAATATCGGGGGACGTATCGAGGTTGTTCACCGAATCCTTGATGGGCTCGCAGAAATCGGCCTCTCGGAAGTTCCAGTTTTTTGTGGTGGCACAGTCGCGCCTAAAGGAGCCGAAATTTTACGTGCCCGTGGTGTTGAGGTTTACCCTCCAGGCACAATGCTCTCAGTTATAACCGAAGCGGCTTTGCGATTAACGAAATAGCGGTTTGTAAGTGATGAACCAAGACAAACACCTATTACGTCGTGCGGTACTCGGCGATATGTTGACGCGAAATGCTCTTAGGTTTCCGCAGAAGTTGGCAATTATCGAGCGAGGGGCCGCAGATTCAAGGCGAACTGTTACCTATTCTCAGCTCAATCAATACGTCAACTTTCTTGCCAACAGATGGTTAGATCAAAAAATTGAGCCGATGTCAGTCATCGCCGGAATGGGCAAGAACGGTATTGATCTAGTTGCCGCTTACTTTGCGACGATCAAGTGCGGCTGTGCGTTTACGATGCTCAACAGCGCTCAAACTTTAGATGAGATTCGTTATCAGATGTCAGACGCACAACCTGCCACCGTTGCATTTGAGGGAAACAAGAGTCGTTCGATACTTTCTGAAATGGATATCGATGTCACCTCGCTTGACGGGATGTTGGATCAATCTGACGCGACACAATCTCTAGAACCAATCATATTTGTTGATGAAAATTGGACAGCGGCAATTGTCTATACCAGTGGTACCGAAAGTAAACCAAAGGGTGTTGAGTTAACCCATAAGAACTTCATGGTCGGTACAACCCCTGCATGGGCATATGAGGGCTACCTTCGAGGTTCAGACGTCTTTCTTTTACTTGCACCCTTTCACACAATGGCGGGCATCGGAACAATTACGAATGCGATGTCAATGGGGTCGACCCTAGTTGTATTGGATTCGACCGATGCAGATGCCGTAATTTCTGCCGTTGAGTTTGAGCGAGTTACGAACATGTCGCAGACGCCAACGTTCTATAGGCGAATGATCGAGTCAGACAAATTTAGAGACGCCGATTTTAGTTCTTTAGAACAGTGCCATACGTATGGTGGCCTCAATCAAGCTTCTGTCTTCGATGCATTCGTAAGCAAGGTTGCAAATTTGACTTGGGCCACCTATTGGGGGCAGTCCGAATTGACTCAACTTGGTTGTATCGGATGGTTTAGGACGATAGACGACATTCCTGGTGGCGATCTTCGTTGGATTGGTGTCCCAACCTCACAACTAGAGATTCGAATCGTTGATAGTCAGGGCAATACGGCTGAAGTTGGTGAAATGATCGTGAGATCTCCGGCCGTCATGAAGGGGTATCTCCGCAATGAAGAAAAGACAAGAGAAGTAATTAGAAATGGTTGGTTGCATACAGGTGACATCGTCCGCCGCGACGAAGATGGCAATATTTTCTTCTTCGACCGAATGAAAGATGTCATAAAAACCGGCGGCGTGAATGTTTCGTCTCTAGAAGTTGAGCAGGTTATTAACGAACTAGAAAGCGTTCTTGAGGTCGCAGTTGTAGGCGTGCCTGATCCAGAGTGGAGCGAGGCCGTCACCGCATTTATCGTTGTAAATGCCGGATGTTCTCTCGATGAATCGACAGTGATTTCGCATTGCAAGTCTCGGCAATCTTCATACAAGGCACCAAAGCACGTGATCTTTTGCGAGTCCTTGCCAAAAGATTTGCAGGGCAAAATTCGCAAACGTGTATTGCGAGACGGTTATGTCGCTATTTGATGATCGCCAGGTCTTTTTTGGGAGCCTCGATGGTTATCCTGATCTATGGCTCGATCACATTGCGTATTGCGTCCCCAATCCGGTCGACTTATTTTCACTACTGAAAAGTCGTCTCGGTGCTGACTGGGGATTGTGGGAGTTGAATGGCGAGTTTGGCGGAGTCCAAGTTGTCTTTGCTAACGGATTAAAGTTAGAAGTAATTCATCCGAACACTCAAAGTGAAAACCATTTTACGAATCTTTTCATAGCCCGAAAAGGCGTTGGCGTTCATCACCTCACGTACAGAGTACGAGACATAAATACGGTAATAAGTCGTGCCTCAGAACTCGCAATACCACTCATCCAAATTTCTTTAGAGAACCCTTTGTGGCGTGAGGTTTTTATTCACCCCAAGGTCGCATGCGGCATACTTGTGCAAATCGCTGAGTGTCCAGTTGCTAAGTGGACAGAACCTGAGCCCGAATGGAAGGGGCTTGCTTCTTCTTTGCAGCGAGATTTGATTCGAATTGAGCATCTTGTAACTGACAGAGCTGCCACAGAGCGAATTTTCATTGACCTTTTAGGCGGGGGATTGACGCAGCAACTCGAAGACGGGTCTTTTGAATTGACTTGGAACGAAAAGAGGACTATTCGGTTCATTCCTACGCTTGCACTAGCGGCTGGACATCAGGCAATTGTTGTCTCCGGAGAATGTGATGCCGAAGTCGTTGAACTCTTTAATTTGAAATTTGGAAGTCAATTGAAAATGGAGGAATAAGAATGGCCGGTGGTGAACTAAATTGGATGCGAGAATACGAGTCGTCGCAGCATGAGTGGATTCAACGAGAACACGTTTCAATAGGCTTAAGTGAAGTGTTTTACGGCGAGAATGGCCGCGAGCTCTCGTTTCTTCGTGATGCCGCGCCGCTAATTGAGCAAGTCGGGTACAACTACATCTGGCTCCCCGAGCATGTGGTGTTTTTTGAGTCGTTTGAGTCAACGTACCCGTATGGCTCTTCAGGTGCGGCCGAAATCAGTAGGACCCGCAACGAGGAGGGCAATAGCGGAACTCGCGGAATCATGGATGGCCCTATTGTGGCCGTTGCCGCAGCCGCGGTTACAAGCACGATCAGATTTGGATCGTTCATAGTTATTTTGCCGCAGCGAAATCCGGTTGTATTTGGACGAGAGATCAGTACCGTCGATCATCTAACAGGCGGACGCTTTGATCTTGGGGTTGGTGTCGGTTGGCTAAAGGAAGAGTACGAAGCGTGCGGTGTTGAATTTGAAAAACGCGGCGACCGAATGGACGACTATATTGGGGCGCTTAAGGCGCTCTGGACTCAAGACGTGAGTTCGTTCGAGAGCAGGACTGTGAGCTTCAAGCCATTGTTGGCTTATCCAAAGCCTCTGCAGAAGCCTCACCCACCAATTCTCATTGGTGGACAATCTCTGTCGGGCATTGATCGTGCGGCTCGAATTGGTGATGGCCTAATCGTCTATGACCTTGATGTCTCGCAGATACGTAAAGTTTTGAGTGTTTTTGAAGAACGCCTTACTTCATACGGGCGAAAGCTCGAAGACGTGCGTCTCGTTGTCGGTCGCCGGAACGAAGGTCGTGACGTGGATGCTTGGCGTACAGACGCCGAGTTCGTACGGCAGGTCAAAGAACTTGGTGGGGTCACAGATATTGTGTGCTCGCCGCGATTTTCAAATCTCAACTATGAAGAAAATATGAAGGAATACGCAAAGTACGTTATTTCAGCCTGAGCGGCGCTTGAGAATATTGAACGGCATCGGCGATGTCGAACCGTGAACGTTTAAGACTCGGCTGGTGATCTTGAGGTCGCCATCTTCGAGAATGTATGAGTCGATGTAGCGCCCGTACACGACCAGATCGGTTTGATTTGATTCATGAAAACGATGCCAAGCCATGATGTATGCAGTGCCAGTCATATCGGTAACGTTGCATACGATGTTGCTCACATGGTGACTTGTGTTGGCGCAACTGTTGAGCAACTTCGTGAATAGCGTGCGCAATTCGTTTGACCCATTCGCTGTGAAATCTCTCCCGAAGTCAACTTTGGCATCTTTGTGGTACAGCCCCATAATGCCCGAAATATCACGAGAGTCCACATGCAGGCAGTAACTCTGATGAAGCGCTATCACTCTGTTTCGAAATGCCTCGGGTTCATCAAGTAATTTCACTCCGATCATTCTCAAAGTGTATACTAACTAGCGTTTGGTTGGTTTTGGGGATTCGGGATGGGGCTCGCAAATGCACGTAGGGATCGTACAAATTTTTGACGGTACTCCCGGCCGAGGTATCGACCACATTAGAGAATTTGCCCAGCACGTTGAGGGCAGTGGTTTCGATTCGCTTTGGGTCCCTGACCACGTCATCTTCTTCGATCAGTATGACTCGAAATATCCGCACACAACTGATGGGTCCATTCAGTTCAAGAAGGATCAAGGAATACTTGAGCCGGCCATGACTCTTCTATGTGCCGCTCTGGTTACGAGCAGAATCAGACTTGGTACATCGGTAGAGATTATTACAGAAAGGAATCCAGTTATACGTGCTCGTGAGCTTGCCACTCTCGACGTTGCATCTAATGGTCGGGTTGAATATGGCGTTGGGGTTGGATGGTCGCAAGAGGAGTATGCCGCAATCGGCGTGCCCTTTTCAGATCGCGGTAAGCGAGCCGACGAATTTATATTGGCTATGAGATCGTTATGGAGCCAAAATCGTTCAACGTTTCATGGCGAATTTGTTTCATTTGAATCTGCGATATTTAATCCAAAGCCAATAAATCGGCGAATACCAATTGTGATTGGTGGCAACAGTGCCGCCGCATTAACACGGGTTGCCAAACTTGGCGATGGTTGGCATGGCTGGAACCTAACCCTTCATGAGGTTGAAGAAAAGATGATTGAAATTGATCGTAAATTGGCCGATCATGGTCGATCCCGTGATGAAGTAAAGATCAACGTAGGAATTCCATTTAAGGGCGAGACCCAAGATCTAGTCAATTATCGCGATGGTCTCTTAAGTCTCGGAGTCGACGAGATGGTTTTTGCAATGGGAATTTCACGCACGAGATTTAAAGAGCAGATTTCCGAAGTTGCAGTAAGCCTGGGGTTTTAATCAGCAAATCTAATTTATGGAGGATACGGCATGATCGGGTTTTGGAACATCGCAAGAGAAGCTCCTCAAGCGCTTGCAGTAACAGAAGTAGAGACTGGAAGAACGGTTAGTCGTGGTGAGCTTGCCGAGTCGACGCATCGTCTTGTGCACGGATTGCGTAGGCGCGGGTTATCAGCAAATGATGTAATTGCCGGCGTGATGGACAATCGCATTGAGTCGCTAGAGGTCTTTCTTGCTGCTTTGCAAGCTGGCCTTTACTTCGTTCCGATTAACTATCACTTGACCGAAGACGAAATTGCGCACATTCTTAAAGATTGCGGTGCGAAGGCCGTATTCACAGTCTCAAAGTTTGCTGACCGAGTTAGATCAGGGGCGCAAGGAGCGAAAATCGATAGTTCGTTGCGATTCTGCATAGGTGGTTCGCCAGGATTCGTCGAATATGACACAGTCAAGTCGGGCGAGTCGGGTGATGAGCCCGAGGATCGTTCGATGGGACTCATGATGACCTACACGTCAGGAACTACCGGAAATCCGAAGGGAATTAAGCGACCAGCCAGTGGCTCGAATCCCGATGAAGTCGGTGTTCTCTGGAGCCATCCGATGGAAATATTTGGCATTTCAGAAGGACCGAATGTGCACCTTGTGCAATCGCCTTACTATCACACTGCGGTTCTTGTGTACGTAAACGCCTCTCTTCAATATGGTAACTCTGTTGTTCTTATGAATGATTGGGATGCCGAGAACATTCTTCGCAATATCGAGAAGTATCGAATTACGACTTCGCATATGGTTCCGACACATTTCCATCGCTTATTAAAGCTTTCTAGTGAAATTCGCAGCAAGTATGATCTTTCATCGCTGAGATACGTAATTCATGGCGCAGCGCCTTGCGCCATTGAGACAAAGAAGGCGATGATTGAGTGGCTAGGGCCAGTGGTGCACGAGTATTACGGTGCATCCGAAGGTGGCGGCACAACTGTCAATTCTGAAGATTGGTTGCGCTATCCCGGAACAGTTGGGCGCACTTATCCGGGTGCACAGATCAAGATTCTTGATGACGACGGCAACGAGGTTCCGACTGGTCAACATGGCTTGGTCTGGATGCTTTCAGGCGCATTCGCTTTTAAGTACCACAACGCTCCAGAGAAGACAGCAAGTTCGAGTCGAGATGGATTCTTTACCGTAGGGGATATCGGCAATGTGAATGATGAGGGATTCCTCTTCCTCCATGGTCGCGCGAGTGACATAATCATCACAGGCGGGGTCAATATCCATCCGTCAGAGATCGAAGCCGTTATGCAGCAACACCCGCAGGTGGCCGATGTCGCCGTATTTGGATTGCCTGATCCAGAATGGGGCGAATCTATCCATTGTGTTGTCCAGCTAGTTGCCGGAACACAAGGGACGGACCAACTAGCGAGTGATTTAGTGTCGTTTTGTTCAGAGCGCCTCGCAAAATTCAAACTTCCCCGCAGGATTGATTTTACAGAATCTCTACCGCGTGACCCTAATGGCAAACTGTATAAGCGGCTGCTGAAGGATAAGTACCTAACGAAATCTTAGGGCCGAGATGATTCTTTCCGAAACAAGACTCGCAGTCGTTGAATTGATGAGGCGATATGCGGCTGCCGTCGACCGAGCAGATTGGGAGACCGTACGTGACTGCTACTTTCCCGACGCGATTGATGACCATGGCGTCGTTAAGGGAACCAGAGATGACCTGATTCGGTATTTTTCTAAGTCGTTGGGCGTGTTCGATCGCACATTGCACCTAGTCGGCGAACCAGAGATCACAATTTGCGGCGATCAGAAATATGAAGTTCGCACACCGTGTATCGCCTTGCATTGGGCTGAGAAAGGAAACGCCGCCAAGAATCTGCTATTGGGAGCTATCTATCGAGACGTTGTAGAAAAACGTGGCGACACTTGCGCCATCGCTGCCCGCAAGGTTGTCATAAATCATGCGTTCGAATACGAAAGCAGCTCGGAAGAGTGGCCACTAAAGAAACTATTCGAAGATCGGGACCAACGTGACAGTAGTTAATCTCGCAGATCTCATTAGGGTTGCGTCTGCCAGAAATGGCAACAAAATCGCGATTCGCTCTGAAGATGTTGAAGAAAGTTATTTGCAACTCGATGAACGTTCAAGCCGAGTGGCGCAGATGCTCATCTCTTTTGGCATTAATCGTGGTGCGCTGATTGGCTTTTTGTCTAAAAATAGGATTGAATTTTTCGACATTCTGTTTGGTGTGGCAAAGTCTGGTGCCGCAACTGTGCCAATCAACTGGCGACTCGCAGAATCTGAGGTTACTCGTGTTCTGCAAGATGCAAACCCTCGTGTTCTCTTCGTCGATAAAGACCTAGATCACTTGTTTGATCGGCGCGATCTTGCAAGCAGAGGAACGACGATTATTGATTTGCCAAACACCTGTGAAGAGTGGATCATCATGCTGTCACAGTTTGACGTCGTCGATCCGCTCGTTGAGATCGAACAGGACGACGTGATGTACCAGCTTTACACATCTGGCACGACAGGGCAGCCCAAAGGCGTGATGCTTACTCATGAGAACTTATTTGGAATTGCCGAGCAGTTAGCTGATTCTTGGCATTTCGATCAGGGGTGCGTTGTTTACAATCCGTACCCAGTTTTTCATGGCGCCGGTATTGTTTGGGTGATTATGCCGCTTCTTCGCAACGGAACTGCGATCTTTCGTCGCGGGTTTGACGAGGTCGACTTGGTTACTTCTATTGAAAAGTATGGTGTCAACTTGACGCTTATGGTTCCGGCAGTCTTAAACATGGTTCTCAATCATCCGATATCAATTGAAGCGAATCTATCTAGCCTTAAGCACGTTGTTTACGGTGTTGCCCCGATCAATCAGTCGTTGCTCGAGTTGGCAATTCAGAGACTTCCTGACTGCGAATTTCATCATGCGTACGGAAGCACCGAGACGACAGGCACAATCACAACAATGCAATGGGAAGATCATGTTCCGGGCACCGAGAGAATGCGATCTGTTGGTCGACCATTCCCGTGGGTCGAGATGCGGATTGTCGATCCTGATTCACGGTCGAGCCTTGGGGTTCGGGAAATTGGTGAAGTAGCGGTTCGCGGCCCAATCGTGATGAAGGGATACTCAAATAATCCAGAAGAGACTGCGCGGGTTATCGACGCTGACGGATGGCTGTATACGGGCGATGCCGGTTTCGTCGACTTAGAAGGATTTTTGTATCTCACCGACAGAATTAGGGACATGGTCATATCTGGTGGAGAAAATATCTATCCAGGCGAGGTAGAAAACGTGATTTCGTCCATGCCTGAGGTCAGAGAAGTCTGCGTGGTCGGTATTCCAGACGACAAATGGGGAGAGAGGGTTCTGGCAGTCGTAGTCCCGCATGAAGGAAGCAAGATTGACCCTGGCCAAGTTATTGCGTTTTCGCGCGGCAAGCTTGCTCACTATAAGTGTCCCAAGGAGGTCTTAATTCGAAATGAGCCACTGCCACTGAATGCAACGGGGAAGGTAATGCGTCGATCGATAAGAGATCCGTATTGGGTGGACTCAAAATTTAAGATCTAGGCCCTATTCTCGCCTGCACCCAAATTGTACCAAACGCTTGCTAGGTATTAGAGTTCGAGCTAAGCGTTTTTCTTGTGGGGAGAGTCGAATTGAAGATTGGCATTGTCTTAACGGTCGATGGCGTTCCTGGTCGCGGCGCTGAATTTATTGCAGAAACTGCCGCGTACATGGAACAACTTGGTTTTTCAAGTTATTGGGCCCCTGACCACGCGTTATTTTTTGACAAAATAGATTCCCGCTATCCGCACAGCGATGACGGAACGTTCAACTGGCTAACCGATCAGGGTTTAATGGAACCACTTATGGTTCTACAGATGGCCGCGGCCGCAACTAAAACAATTCGGGTGGGTACATCAGTAGAGGTAATAACGTTGCGTAATCCGGTCGTGAGATCTAAGCATGTCGCAACTCTTGACCATTTCTCTAGCGGTCGTCTTGATTACGGTATCGGTCTAGGTTGGATGAAAGAGGAATACGCGGCTTGCGGTGTTCCATGGGAGCGCCGCGGCGAACGCGCCGATGAATATGTTGGGGCTATGAAGGCGCTTTGGATGCAGGAGCGTTCATCGTTTCACGGAGAATTTGTCGACTTTGACAATGTTGTCGCATTTCCGAAGCCTTTGCAGAAGCCACATCCTCCAATTTTGGTAGGAGGAGTTACGAAGGCTGCAATTCGCAGATCTGCCCGAATCGGTGATGGATGGTACGGCTGGAAGATGACTCACGACGAGCTTGACCAAGCTTTGGTGTTGCTGGCA
>Ga0163144_10007568_pt1 | contig 23780 bp, 20 predicted proteins | sample OliLak19BULKMAT1_FD_123175 | JGI IMG/M metagenome (GOLD analysis project Ga0163144, IMG submission 123175) | Freshwater microbial mat bacterial communities from Lake Vanda, McMurdo Dry Valleys, Antarctica - Oligotrophic Lake LV.19.BULKMAT1 | ecosystem: Environmental > Aquatic > Freshwater >...
CCTTTCGTGCGGCACGATTAAAACAGAAACACGTAGATCGGGTTCCTCTCTTTTCACGCACTGCGCGGGGCCACACCACAGAGTAACTTCGCATCCCCAAGCATGGCACAAACCGGGCCACCGCGCCGAAGGGCTCTTGAGGCAGGTTCGACACTGCACCTCAATTGCCTCAAACGCGTGCAGGACAAGCGGTGCGAGGTGAGAGAACGTGCGATGTGAGAGGACGTGTGAAGTGCGGAACAAAATGTCAACAATAAACGGTGAATAGCCTCGCGTGGCGTTGCGCACCATTAGTGAAGACCCGGTAATGTATTGAAACGCTGCAATCCCTCTTCTTGTCACCGCCGCCATGACGCATTCGACCTACGCCCCGGTTCGCACAACGCTCCAGCGTGTCAAGGTTCAAGAACTCGCGGCGTTAAACGCCGCCGCGAATCGGACAGGAGTACACGCTTGGCGGGCGACCTCGTCGGATCTGAAAATGGTCCCCTCGGTCTTTGCAGAGTGGAAGTCCGCCATCTGGTCAGGGTCGCCAGTGCGGATGATGGGCGTTCTGGATCGAAACGAATTAGAGATGCGGCGCCTCATGACGCATCCTGATGAATTGGTCGTTTCCGCGGTGAGTGAAGCTCTCCAGCTGGCAGGATTTACGAGTTGGATCTTACGAAGCCAATCAACCGATCAGGCCCAAGGACAAAGACTTCAATCGCTTATGGACGCGTTCCTCGAACGCCTCACGCCTCTCCTCTCTCATGGGTCTCCCGCGTGGAGTCCCCTGCTGGACCGCGTCGGGATTGCAGTGCCTCATGATCAATATCAGTCCCCGATGATGGCGTTTCGCCCCGCGCAGGTCGATTTGACAGGCCGAGTGAGCGCAGCGCTGAAGGGCCTCGATCCGGATGGCGATCCCATGAGTCTGATTCACTCTTTCCACAGTGTCGAGTGGAGAAAAGCCGTCGTGATGCAATCCACCACCATGTCAACGGAGATGATGGCGTATGCGCTCGCACAAGAATTCGTCACCAGTATCGACTTGATTGCACACCAAGGTATTTCGCCAGACGGTGTGCGCTTTTTGGTCCGGCGAGCGAGCATGGAACTCACGCGGGGTCAGACAACGCGCTTTACTGAATTCATGTCGACGTTCTATACTCAGGGGCATTCATTGTCGATGGAGGATCTCATGCATTTAAAGCTTGACTATTTGGCGCAGGGACGGACGCGAGGATTCGCAAACGCGATGTCAGGCGTGAGAGAACTCGTCGCCGATCCCGAGCTGGGAGAGTCGCTCTTGAAGGCGATTACCCCACAAGGATTCGCCTCGCTCTTGGCCCCGCTCACAGGAGAGATATGGGGCTCCGCCATGATGTACGAGTGTACGAGAAGCCTTGAAGAGTCGCGGGGAACGAAGCATCTCATCGCAGCACTCGAACGGGTGACCCCTGACCAAGTGCGTGCCGCGCCAAAATCTGTGATCCGAAGCCTCCTCACCTCGGCGGATAAAGATGTTCGGCTGCTCGCCACGCGCATCGTATCAAACTGGGATGCCACATCCGCCACAGAGGTCGTCTCGGGGCAGAACTTCCTCGCCGGCCAACATGTTGCGCTGCCGGCATTCCGGCGCGCCCCCCGGGGGCGCTAAGGGAGACCGCGCGCCGCGAAATCTCTCGTCACCCGAAACGACGTCTCTCCGCGCGCTCCGGATCGTCCCCCCCGAAGAGCGTGTGAGGGAAGACAAACAAGTCAGTCAACGCGTGATGATTTGTGGGACAGACCGCTGTCTTCGGCGGCGGCTGAACGACGGAGTCTGCTGTCTCGCTTTTAGCTCATTCGCGACGCTATACTTATAGTCACCGAAACACGATATACCCATTCCCTCTCACTCTTTTTCCTTCAGTGCGGTGATTGCTTTTCTTGGTGCTTTTCTACTGTTGCCCGTTGCAGACCAACCGTGTTTTGCCGAGAATTTACTGTGGGGTAACATGCATGAACTGATCGGTTCACTTCAGCACCGCGACGACTTGACGATGTTGCGCAACGCAGATCTCGTGGCGATCATCACCGAATCACTGATTGATGGCATTGAGATCGTCGGATTGACCGTCGGAGAGGTCGGAGCATTCCTTCTCAGTCCCCTTGAGCACGGCGAGCGTATGCTCGGTCTCTTCGATACCAAGAGCGGGACGTGGGTGGCGCTTCCCGCCTAGCGGATACAGGGCTTCCGTGCCAACAGACGGGAGGCGCCCCGCGGGCCTCCACCTGCGCGAGCGAAAGATTCGCCGAACGTGGCGGCGCTTCCTTGGACACCTTGTATTATTGGTGATGTCTCTTCACCCCAGCACATCTTCTGCTCTCCCTGCGAGCTTGCGGCTCACGCTCATGCCTGAGGCGGAGCAGTGCCCACCGTGGTATTTGCCGGTGCGGGCGCTGGGGGAGGCCCAGTCAGAAGATCTTACAACAGGGTGGGCGGATATGCATCACCTTGTCCTGCTCCGAGATCTTGTCGGGCATGGCGGACACCCTCCGACAAACGTCGCTCGCCAAGTGCATGCCTTCTTGGCACCTCGCTGGGAGCGAATGCACCACTTCCTTCACACGGTCCGTCGCACAGGCCCGCGAAACCCAAACGACGTCAAAGGATCGGGTCTCCACGACATCCCACCGTGGACAGATATCTCTCAGCCGTCTCCATCCCTATTCCAGTATTTGCGGTGGACGATGCTCGCTGCGTGGCTTGAGCGTGGGGCTGACGAGATGCAAATCCAGTCACGGTCCAGCGAGGATGATTTCAAGCATCCTATTCTCCGCATTCTTGAAACAGACCGGTGTGCCTCGGCACATTGGATTTGGAGTCATCCGAGCGCACGACGGCTCTGGGTACGAGCTACCTTGGAACACTGCATTGGGTTCCCGTGGGGCTCGACGTCTCACGCCCTCCCCTACGGATGGGAGAACATATGGATGGCCGACCAAAATCTCCAATCCAATGCTGCTGACTTGCATGCAGCCGTGCTCGGCGCCTCCGGAAAGGGACCACTCGCCCTGCGCGCAGGGGCGCTCCTCGGAGAAGCCGGTCTCCGTGAGGTCCTCGCAGGGGCGCTCCTCGAAATCCATCATCACACGACAGCAGAGCCATGGGCCGCTACCGCGGTCAATCATTTTATGATCCAGCCACGCCTGATTCGCCAAAGCGGACCGAAGCAATGGCCCCTCTCCCTACGACGGGCTGCGTTACTGTCGCCCTATCGAGAATTGCGTATCATGGCGGCCTCTTCGATGCAGCCGGATGAGACGGGTGAAGCACTCTCTGAAAATATATCAGTGTCCTCGAGACCACAGACATCAGAACACGCCTCAAAAGACACTCCACCGCGGACGCGACCGATGATTGGGTGACACTCCATCTTGGCTCTTCAGGTACGCTGCCGGGACCATTGAAACAGTTGCTTATTCAAATACCGTTCTCGCCCTTGACGAAGTCCCACCGGATTTCTCTTGTTCCCAGCCACGCGGATAATCTCCTCGCTACGCCATGTGGCGGCGAAGAGTTTTTCAAATACGGAACACCGACGACATCCACTCCGGTATAGTATCACACACTTGCTTCGTACTCTTTCCTCAGTCCTCCTGCCTTATGGCTAAGCCCGCACCCGCTCCCATTGCCTCTGCTCCGACCTGCCCGATGTGTGGCGGTGAGATGTGGGATAATCGTGAAAATAAGAAAAACCCGAAATCGCCAAACTGGAAGTGCAAGGCCGCACAAGAAACCAGCTGCGCTGGTGTCATCTGGGCGCCTCGTGACACGTACGCAGGGCCAGCGTGCCCAGTGTGCAGCGGAGAAATGTGGGATAACCAGGTGAATAAGAAGAATCCAAAAGCGCCAGACTTCAAGTGTAAATCAGGTGCGAAGTTTGGCTCCAATAATGGCTGCAGCGGGCTGTTCTGGACCGCAGAAGATGCAGCCCTTGGTGGGACCTCCTCGTCCGCGCCCAAGGCGACGGCTTCGAAACCGGCCGCTGCACGAAAGAGTGCTCCTCCTTCGGATGATGATGGTATGTTACCGCCACCAGATGACGATCTCCCGTTCTGAGATCCCCGGTATAAAAGATGTGTGGGAAGCACCGATTACTGAGGGGAGCTCTGCGACGGCGGAGCTCCCCTCTCGTCTCTTCCTGCCCTGCGCTCCCGGGGCAACACGGTGTCGAGTGAACGCAGGATATGCGGTGATCGACGTCCACTCAGATGCGCAGCCAAAAAACAACAGAACCCCGTAATCTGCCTGCATGACTACACGCGCCTTGATTGTGAATCTCTTTGGTGGCCCCGGCACTGGAAAGTCCGTCATGGCGGCGCGGCTGTTCGTCGCCCTCAAGCTCCGCGGGGTCGATGTTGAGCTGCAGGAAGAACACGCCCGCCGTGCGATTCTGCAAGATCAAATGTCGGCGCTGCTGTGTCAGCCCTATTTGTTTGGACAGCAACTCTTTGAGCTGCAACGCCGCGCCGCACAGACGGACGTGGTACTCATGGATTCCCCGCTGCTTCTCAATCCAGTGTACGACCGCAATCGGTCCCCCGCGCTGGAAGCGTTGGTCCTTGAATCAGTAGCGGAATTTCGCGAGCTGAACCTTGTGCTTGAACGCCCCACACATACCTATCATTCACTCTCGGGACGTATTCACACCCGCGCTGAGTCGATCGAACTCGATGGTCGAATTCAGCAAGTCCTTGACCGCCATGCAGTGGCGTATGAGCGCGTCGCATTTGACTCGCCTGATGCAGTAGAATCTCTTGTTGAACGTATCCAAAGTGCGGCGATCGCATCTCGTATCGGCTGAAAAAGAACTCAGCGTGTGACCCCGTGCGAGTCGTCTTGCGCTGGTGTCGGACGCTGGTGTGACTTCGCCCAGTAGTCTAGTGCTCGGTTCCTGATGTATCCTGTTGGTGGGCTGTTTCGGACCGACGGTGTGTTTTCTCTTCTTTCTTGAGGGTCGTCCCATGTCATCTCCCCTGCTTATCCACGTTCCGAAGGCGTTGGCTGAGGCCTACGACGCGCTGTGGAGCCACGAGCTCGCACTGCTTGCTGCCCGCGGCTTCGAGGCTCCGAAGACGCCGGATGAAATTGAAGATTGTTTTTATACCTGTGACCTGCTCCTCCAGGCACGGGAAGCCGGCAGGGACCCCCTCGCCGGACTGACCTCGTGGCTCGTGTCGTGGGACGACGTCAGTACGTGGGTCGGCGATGCAGTTGATGAGTCGGTGGTGGAAGACATCTCTGCTGAATCTCACGCAGATCGCTACAGTGAAGAGATGGATTCAGCCCAGGATCTCGTTGCGCTGCTGTGGACGCGCACGTGCCCGGATGACGGAGTCTGGAACATGAAGCTCGATCCAGAGACGGACGAGCTTCCCGAAGATACGGATCTCTTTATCAGGGCAACCCCCATGGATGGGGAGCCGTTCTCTCTTTTCGTCAAGCGGGCAGCGTGGCGCGTCGGGCAAGTCGATGCAGGTCTGGGCCTGCGCCTCGCCCTGCATGTGGCCGCCGCCGCGCGCAAGGTGATGCTCATTGCTGATGATGACCTTCCGCAGGTGTTGTCAGCACTCACCCCGCTTCCCAGTCTTGAACGGCTGCGGGCAGAGGCTCCGATTTGGTGGGCAGCGATTGATGATTACTGCCAGTCGCTTGAGGCGGCCTCTCTGCGAATGGATGCACTCATTGAGCGATTCATGCCAAAGGACACCGCTGTCGCCGGCATGCCGAGTATGGCCATGATCCTCAGCGCGCCGGAAAGCGCACCGATTGTGCTTGAGGCGAATGCACAGCGTGCCATGCAGCATCAGCTGTTTGAGGCCCTCGATGCCCAGCCCGCTCTCCTCGATCGTGTGATGCCCTACGTTCGTCGCTTCCCACTGGACTTCCGAACGGCGTTTATCCTGTTCTTGATTGAAGAGCCCTATACGACCCTCGATCCCGAAGACGACGATCTGTCAGAGCGGTTGTCATGGCGCCGTATGGACCCAATGATTGTCGACGGGGCCGCGTGGAACTACAGTCGGGCAATCTTGATGTCGCGCGCTCGCGGTATGGGGCGGTGGGGCAATCCGCCAGCCCTCCAGCTGACACTTCAGGTGCCACCAGAGGCCGAGTAAGATCTCTGCAGAGTGTCTGGGGGCTGCATCCGAATGGATGTGGCCCCCGTGTCGATCCGGCGCTCTTCCCGTGGAAGATTGTGAGGGAGGTGGGTGAGACGAGCACAGAAAAAAATCAGAGGTCATAGCGGCTTGAGCGACAGGCTATGGTGATGTGTCGAAGGCACGCGAGCACCATGAGACATCGCGGAGACCTACTCTCACGCACATTCTCTCCCCTCGTCATGCTGCCCCGTCGCCCCGGATTGCTTCGCCACGAACTGCCAATCCGTCAAGAACTCCCGCCGGCGAATACACGATCGGCGACAGATCAATTCTACTCAACCGAGGCGAGAAGCTACGCGGAACAGACCCGCGACTTGGATATGTCGCGGGCACACAAACGATTTGCAGCCCATGTTGCGACACCGGGTCCTGTTCTGGATGCGGGCTGCGGCTCCGGTCGAGACTCACAAGCGTTTCTGCGAAAAGGCTATGAGGTCGTGGCACGTGACGCGAGTCCGGAGCTGGCGGCCGGCGCCACGGAGTTTCTTGGGCAGGCAGTCGACGTCGGACGCCATCAAGATACTGCAGAGCAAAATATGTACCGCGGTATTTTTTGCAGCGCCTCTCTCCTCCATGTACCGTACGCTGAGTGGCCAGACGTTCTCTCCCGCTTCGCGACGGCACTACACCGTGATGGAGTGCTCTATCTGACCGTGAAAGCGCCATCCACCGCAGGACACGCGATGACAGAGACGGTCGACACAATGGGACGTCACTTCACCTCATTCTCTGCAGAAGGCCTTCGGGCATTCCTCACCGCACACGGCTGGGCTATTCGAGAAGAGTGGCAGGATATTGATGCACAGAGGCCGGATACTGTATGGATTGGAGCCATCGCGACTCCTCTGCGTACAAGCTAAGACACACGAAGACGACGTCTCCACCGGCGATCGTCTTGTGGATGCTGCTGCAAACATTCCGCAGTTAGCCTACCCTGGGGGAAAAATATTTTCGATGACCGAAAGACCCCCGAGAGTCCTCCTGACAAAGACCTCTCATAAAAATGAGATAACATTGACTCGCGTCAAGGAGAAGCGTTCTTCGTAAGTATAAGTAAAACAACAACTTAGAAAAAACACCGCTGTCTGCCAATCTGGCAGATGACACCAGAGAGACTCTTTAGCTGCCAAGATGTCAGCCATCACTAGGGGTCCACCGAGAGTATCTTTGAGTGCCGAGTCAGCGGATGGTCCGCTGACTCACTCTCCCTTGCTGGTGGTGTGTCCCATGTCTTCATCGTTTGCATTTCGCCCAATGTCTTCTTCCCTCGACATTCAGACTCCGGTGATCTCGGTGTCAAAGTCGACGCGTGGCGCGCCTGCAGTCACCATGAGCTTTTCGCTTGTTGGTGTCCTCGATCCGATGGAGCGAACCATGCTGCATGCCATGCTCCCTGAAGTCGTCAACTTTGCGTGGGACTTGGCAGACATTGGTGTACGGGAACTCGGAGCACGAGCCGGGTGTCCGCCGGGGCACGTTCACCTCATTGTCGGGCGATGGGATAGCGCACCAAACGAAACAGCATCATTCACGTGGGCGGGGCCGGCCGTCGTCGTTCAACTCGACCGAGTTCGATGTGGGGGTCAAAAAAAGACGGCAGCCCACGCGAGAAAAAAAATCCCGTCAAGGATCGCTGGAATTGACTGTCTGCCTGGCAAGACGATGGAAGCGCCCATGAGTCTTATCTCTGGAAAGCGTGCACTGCTCTGGCCAAAGCATTTAGTGGCCGCCCTTGCTCATGAATTTCTACACCTGCGGCAAATGGGTCGGGCGCCTCGAGCGATGGATGCGACACTCTCAAAGCCTGTGCGGCACACCAAGGGATGGAAAGCATGGGATGAATATTACAATCTCTGGTTTGAAAACGAGGCCCTGTGGCTTGATGCACGTACGGCCCGAGCGCTTGGGTTACCGCTCTCCCAGCGCGAACGGAAGACACATCCTCTGACTCAAGGAGAATCTACCGCATGGCGGGCACGCGGCGCAGGGTTTCGCGCATGGTGCACGCGAATCAAACCGTATCTTCGCGACCTCAAAAAAGGCACGGGATCGCCTGCAAGCTTCTCGAAGCCTCTCGATGATTTACTGCGCCAACTGTGGCCTGTGGTCACGGGGCGGCGTACCATGCCGAGGTTATCACATGAGTCAAAAATGCGGTTCATCCTTGGCGTCGGCGAAGCCATCTCCGAGTGGATGGAGCCACGCTCCACGGGACAGAAAGCGGTCTGGCTTGGACATGCTGGTACGGCATCGCGTGTGCTGCGTGGTATCCCCCGCATTATGCGCGCGAACTGGAACATTCCCCGTGAAGGGCGAGTGGCTCCCTCTTGGCGTCCGCCAAGCCTGAGCCCACACTGGGAGGCACAGACAGAAGGAGTCTTTCTCTTTGGACTTGCCCAGCAATTATCAATGTCGCTGGCCGGTAAGATTCCGTTGATTGTCTGTGAGCCAGCGCCGTCTAGCTCAAAGCGGGCCGCGCGACGCGCCGTGCGGTAAATTTCCCCCCACTTCTGGCGAGACAAAAAATGCGGCACATCGCGCGTCTCTCGTTCGATGGTGACGGTGCAGCAGAGACGCACCCGAGACTCCCGTTCTCCGCGATTGGCTCTCTGATCGGTGGCTACTGGCATGAACCCGCTGTTTGTCCTTTTAATTTGCTTCACCCATCTGCGCACAAAACACAAGCGCACACCGCGGCCCCTGAAGCGACGCATTCGCTTCGCGCGGCTGACCTTCGGAGTACGTGCGATTGGCCCCAGAATCTTTGGCGTCCAGCTTTTTCCCGGGCAGTATAGTGATTCATGTCCGATATCTATCGAAGTCCATCAAATCGACGCCGACGGTTCTCGACTGGTGAACAGATCGCCAAGGCCGTGGCGCTCATTGATAGCGCGACGAATTTTGGTGAGGTACAAGCAATCCTCACGCGAATGGGGTCACCCCGCTCACTCGCTATTCCATTTATTGAATGGGTGACCGACTGGTCACAAACGAACGCCCGTGCTTTTTCGTGGGAAACAGTGCGACCTGTTGAGACCTGGCTCAGGCTGCATCCAGATCTTCGAGATCATCCAAGTTGTCTCCGCCTGCGCTCTATCCTTGACGCGGCTATTCTTAACACGCGCTGGCGCGGGTTGCAGAGCATTCCGGCTGTCGTCAGTGAGGGACTGCCAGCACTGGATCTTCGCTTCGCCCTCGGTGAAATTACTGACGCATGGCTCTTGAATGCAATCGCGGTTGGCAGGACATCCGCGGTGACATCTGGGTGGGAGCGTCTCATCCTGCTTCATCCGGCGGCGAACAAGACGGTCGTCGCAGCTATCGCAGCTTTCATTCGACCGTCGCAACGTCTGTTGTGCTGCCTCGATGTTATTCAGGATAACAAGTTTACGGAGAACCGTGCGTGGAGTCGTCGAGGCCTTTCACCCCAGCGCATTCTTGGCAATACCGCGCGTGAACAGGATATTACCGATCTGATGGGCTCTCAACGGGTGAGAGACGTTGTGGTCGGGTGCGCCATTGAGCAGCGCCTTATTCCGCTGATGCAAGACCCAACGGACCGCATTGTTCGATTTGTGCGCTCCCTAGAGATTATCGATAGTAGCCCCAGCCTCGCCGCGAATAGCAAGTCGAATATTGGCCCGTTAGCGCCATCGATTACCCGACTCATTGCGTCTCTTCGGCCTGGACAGCTCGCACGACTTGATGCAAAAGTTGTCACAGGGGCATTGCTGTCGTCCTCCTCCCGTGAGTCTCGAGAAGCCGGTCTGAAGCTGTTGCAACGGGTACACAAGCGCGCCGCACAGAAGGACGTGCAACGGGCGACCGAAGAAGCACCGCTCAAGCAGATGCCGGTCAACGAGCCGCACGTGGAAATCATTCCGAGCGAGAGTCTTGCTCACACACCCGCACCGCTCCCGGGAGCGGCCTCCGCAGATCGCACCGCTGAACGCACAATCTCTGGCGCACCGCCGCCGCTGATGCGCCGTCGCGGACGGTAGACTCGGCGTCCCTCCAGACTTCTTTTTTTCAACAGACCGCTCGCCACGTCGTCTACCGCTTTCCCCGTAAGCGCTCGGCCGGTGGCTCGGTGTTCGGCGGCGGACGAATACTCGGATTTCTCACGAGATCCGCGAGTATATTTGCCGCGAATCGTCCAATTTGCGGCTCAAGCATCGTCACGATCCGACGTTGCGCTAGCTCCACCCATGACCGAGAGAGATCCCGCGACGAGCCCCACGTCGCCTCTGCTTCTTCCCACGTCGGAACTTCCCATTCAATGTCAAGCCGAATTTGCGCAGACGCATTGAAGCTGTCTCCAGGCATGCGCATTTCAAGCCCGCCCCGAACGTGGCGTAAGTGCGCACGAGGATGCGGAGAGATGAGGCTCGCCGCACGAACGATCTGTGTCACGATCGCCAGCCACGAGCGGGGACCTCGAGCGTCTCCCCGAACAGCTGCATGCACACAACTCCACTCAATGGCATTTGTCACCTCCCAGCGCGACAGCGTCGGAAACAGGCCGGCTGACTGCAGCGCCAACACACGCGTGCCGAGTGACTCAGTCGCCCGACCAATCACCCCTTCGGTAATTCGGTCGCACTCAATAGACCAATCCTCTCGCAGGAGTTCTTGCCACCCAAAGGCCCACTCAGCTGGAAGCTCCCATGGCATTGTCTCCAACTCTTTCAGCGACTCCCGTAAGCGATCGCACATCAGCCCTTGAATGTCAACGTCAGGGCGCACCAACGCTTCGACCGTCTGGTCGTGTGCGGAGCCTTGTGTCACCGTTTTCTTTTTTGCGATGCCCATCCACGCATGATACGGGGAGAGGGCGAGACATTCGGAAGCCACGCAATGCGGAAAGAGTGTCTCTTGAGTCATCCTGCTCGTCGAAGGAGGGATCATGCGCGAGCGCCGATGCATGAGTTCCATGAAATGTCCCGCCCATTTCTGACGAAGGAGGCGGTTCGTTACGATTCGTGGTCTGTCTTGTCTTGACGTTCTGTCGCGCCGAATTTCTACCGCAAACGTTTGTGTGCTCACCATCAATCACGGCAACGCCGCCCCGAGTGCGCTCAAGCGATAGGGCCCCTCCACCCAGTCGGTCCGTATGCTGCTCAATGACTTTTTCTTCTTTGCTCGCTCGTCGAGCCCGCCTCACCCTCGCCTGCCTCGCCATCAGTAGCACCGCGGTGGTGCTTCCGTCGTGTGCCCCCTCGGAGGCCTCGGCCACCGTGCGTCGTTCAGCGCAGCTGACGCTTCCAATAGCTCCCTCACAGGTCTTTCCTCCAAGCATTCGCTCTATCGCCGACCAGATGGGTTCGTCGCTCGTGTATGAGCCGTTGGTGCGCATGACTGCAACCGGTGACGGCGTCTCGGATGCGAGCTTTGAAGCACGAGGGGCACTGCGATGGACTCGAGATAGGGATGGTCGTGGCGCTGTCTTTATTCTCGATCCCGCTGCACGATTTTCTGATAGCACCACGGTGACTGCAGCAGACTGGGCGTTTGCCTTTCGTACGTTTCGGGCGATCCCCGGGGTCCTCTCAGGCGCCATGGCAGACCTCGATACGCTCATCGTGCTCTCGGACTCTGCGATTCATTTGCGCTGGGCTGGGGCGACATCCATCGACTTCCAGCACGCCGCAACTCTCCTCGTTGCGCTGCCGGCGCACCAGCTTGATTCAATTCCTGTGAGTCGTCTTGCGACCCATCCGTTGCTGACGCAAACTCCCGTTGGGGCCGGACGGTGGCGTGTTGCAGCATGGACTCCGGGCGTGTCAATGGTCCTGAGCGCTTCACCCGTACACCCAAAAGGTCTGCCAGAGCTGCGCGCACTGGCGTTCGAAGCGTCAAGTGATCCCTCTGTCCAGCGCCTCACACTGCAGTCGGGAGAGAGTGACGGGCTCATTCCAATGCGAGCGACCCAGTGGGGGACTCTCGATACCACCGCACTCCAGCTGCGGAGCACTGCAGCTCTTGACTATATGTTTATCGGCTTTCGTGTCGCTGATGCGGCAGGCATGCCGACCCCGGTGCTTGAAGATGTTCGTGTGCGGCAAGCTCTCGCCTTCGCAACACCCGTGGCGGCGATGGCCTCGGCTGTCTTTCACGGAGATGATCGATTTGGGCGACAAGCGCCCCGCGGACCCATGGTCTCAGGTCAGGCGTTTGTGCCATCAGTCGAGGCGAGCGCCGCTACCGGCGTCGTCGTGCCGTTTGATACGACCCGAGCCCTCCGTCTCTTTGCTGATGCGGGGTGGCGAAAAAATGCGAAAGGATTCTTAACTAATGCCCGGGGGCGACCGCTGACGATTCGCCTCCTCGTTTCCAGTGGGTCGCCGGGGCGGATGCAGTGGGCGGTCCTGACGGAAAGCGCATGGCGGACAATTGGCGTCACCGTAACCATCGATGCCCGCGAGCCAGCACTCGCCGCCTCTGCCCAGGCCGCTGGGGACTTTGACGCCGTCGTCTCCGCGTGGCATGTTGATCAGAGCCCGCTGTTTCTCCAACTCTCGTGGGGATGCGAGGCCGCACGTGCGAAAGCGACGCAAAATATCACACGGTGGTGTGACCGCGATTTTGATGAAGCCGTCAGCCGTCTCGTCACCGCGACGTCGCAGCCCGCGCAGCAGACTGCCGCCCTGAGCGCTCTTGAAATCCTCGCGCGAAATCCCCCTGCGATTTGGCTATCCGAGACATCAAGCACAATGGCCTTCTCTTCACGGCTTCACATTCCAAAGAATCTTCACACCGACGGGTGGTGGCAAGACTTGGAACATTTTCGCCTCCGGGCTCAGTAGCGAAAAAGACAACACAGCTCGGTCCGTACACACGGAGCGACACCGCACGATACTTTAACAATATAAATTGATCCGGGAGACACACACGCACGGGCGCCTCTCGTCTTGAGAAGACCCGTGCGTGTGTGTGCAGAGAGCTGTGCCGTCGCGGTGGTCGAAGCGGTGCGTTGTGCCTCCCGTCGTGCTGAGCCCCTCAAGCTACGACGCGAAGATCTATGGAGCAGACCTCGGCGGTAGCGTGCCCCCAGCACTGAGAAACATTTTGGATGCAAATGCCTCTGGATTCGAGCGCTCCCATGGCCACAACCACGCGGGGTCCGTGACAATCTGCAGCGTGTCTTGGTGCACCACAAGGTCGCCGGCCAGCTGTCGAACGAACGCCGCCTCTGCAGCGGTCGGCGCCTTGCCGACAAGCGTCAAGTCGCGCCCGGCATAGCCGGAACTGAGTACTCCGGCCTCAGCAGGTCGCGTATTCCCACGAGCGAAAACAACAGCAAACATGGAGAGTTCCAAATAATGAGAGGAAGCGCCTGGGTCTGGGAGAAGAGAGACTCCATGCTCCGGGCGCCCGTGCGTGGGACTCGCGTACGACACCACCATACGGGATCGCCACCGACTTTCCGTGGAGCGAGAGCTCCGGTCGGAAGCGGCAGAGAGGCTATAATGATCCGTCACCTTTTTCTTCGCGTGCTTCATGCCGACTCATTCCGACGGGACCTCTGACACCATGCTTGAGGCGTATGCCGATCGTCTCACAGATATCAGCGGGAGAAGTCAAGCGATTCGGCTCCAGACACGCAGCGCCACCATGGTCGTCGGTGAGCGCTCCGATCTGCTCTTGGCCGGACTGCGGGACGACGTGGAATTCACCCTCGCCCCGATGTCACGCGCTCGACAAGACACGTTGGTGGCGGACGGCATTCCGCTCCAGCAGCGGATCATTGCGACACTCCCGATGTCTGGCGTTCACGTAGACAGTGACGAGCGCGGACATGAGACGGTCGAGCGAGATATGCTTGATGAAGAGGGAGAAGTTCGAGAGCCAACAACGAGATTTCTCTATGACATCGATACCGCTCCCTCGGCCAACGACTCGTTGAAAGCCCCGATGACAGCGCGGCACGCCGACGCAGTCCTCCAAACAGTTCTCGCCGTGGACGAATATGATAAAGTGGTCTCACGATTGCGCCATGTGCACGATGAAATGTTGGCGGAGAAAGGGGTGCCAACGCTGACAATTGGTCTACTCCTGCTGCGCTACCGTGATAGCGCAACAGCCTCGTGGGCGTCAGCACCGCTCTTATTGCAGCCTGTCGGAATCTCTGAACGACTGGTGCGAGGAAGCCGATCGTTTCGCCTCAAGGCGAGCGGCGACTGTGTGCTCAATGAGGCCCTCTGGAACCGCGTGCGGCATCATTTCGGGGTTGAATTGCCACGGCCAGACTTCGAGGCAGATCCATTCGATCTCTCCACGTGGATTACAGCTCTCAGCGAGGCGATCACGCACATTGATGCGCAATGGCGAGTGGTTGATGCGCAAACGGTGGTCAATATCACGGGCCAAAAGCAAGGGATTCGTCGCGAGCTCCAGCAGGCCGAAACGTCGGCGGTCGCGCAGGGACTTCCCGTGCTGCAGGCGATGCGTGATCCGGCGTCTGTCACGTGGCCACCGCCGGATACCAGAGCACTGGATGAGAGTTTCGCCCCAGAATCCTCGTGGGTGGTTGTCGGGGCCGATAGTAGTCAAATGAGCGCTATTCGTGCGATTGTTGATGGCGGAGAATCTGCGGTCATTCAAGGCCCTCCGGGGACCGGGAAAAGTCAGACGATCACCAACCTCATTGCGAGCATGCTGGCCGATGGAAAGCGCGTCCTGTTTGTTGCAGCCAAACGCGCCGCATTGGATGTCGTCGCGCGGCGGCTTGCGGAGGTTGGACTGTCTCCGTCGTGCCTGACGCTGCATGCGGATAATGCAACGCGGAAATCGTTCACAGATCAAATGAAAGCTGTCATCGATGAGACACAGCACGCAGACGACGAGGGAGCCGCCGATATGCAGCGCGAGCAGATGCATCGCCGCTGGAGCGCAGATCTCCAACGCGTGCGGCAAGATCTCACCCTGCGCGATCAGGCAGTGCATGCGCCGCGCTACGGGCTCCAGCACTCCTACTTTACACTGACGGGAATTTGGGAAAGAGCACATGCGGCGGGTGCGGCTCCCTTCGCACTCGGAGATGATGTTCGCACCCTGACGCGAGAGGCGGTCGAAGCGGTACGGCGCGACAGCGCACTCCTTGAGCGGATGGCGACGGAGCTCGGATCTGATCCGTCAACACATCCCTATGCGGTGTCACCGCGTACGAATGTCGACGCTGGAGATGTGGTACACCTCCGCGAAATTCTCGACCGCGTCGAGGCGGTGACCCGCGAAAAAATTCAGCGAACTGAGACACTCCGACACCTCCTCGGGGAGTCGGCAGGCGCTGGCGCGTGGAGCCTCGAAGCACAGGCCCGTATCTGGCCAGAACGTCCGTTCGGGGCACCGGTGCTTGGGGCACGACAGATCACGGCATGGCAGCACAAAGGAACGCTCGAAGGCATGCGCGTGGCGCGCGGCGCTGATGCAGTGCGGGGGCTCTCACAGCTTGAATCTGCTCGATTGAATCCGACTATCAGGCGCTACCGTGCGTCAGAAGGTGTGACGCCAGCCGCCGCGTTGGCCGCTGATCTCGCGTTTCTTCGCGAGAAGCGTCATGGTGCCGGCAAGTGGTTTGCGTGGATGGGAAGCGAGTATCGTCACGTGGCGAGGGGAGTGCAAGCGCTCCGACACCCGCTCTCTCGCGCCGGGATCGATGATGTCCTGAAACACCTCGAAGGGGTGCCGCAGCTGCTGCGGGCTAGCGAAGGGTTAACTGACGCGGATCTCCAAGAGTTTTTCGGAGAGCGGCTCGCCTCGCTCTCCTCCACGCGCATTCGCGGGCCTTCCCATGTCGATATTGGTACGTGGGCCGAGCGATTCGCCGCGCATCGTGTGGGCCCCCTCGCTGGAGCCCTTGTCGCGGCGGAGACTGAAAACCTCGACGCACTAGCCGAGCAGCTCAGCGAAGAGGCGGAAGCTCTCAGTGGTATCCGCGACACAGGAACCTCCCTCGAAGCGGAGCTCGAATCGCGCCTGTCCGTCACCTCCGCCGTGGTCTCGTTTGGGGAACCTTCAGCCACACTGCAGCGGACGCACGAGCTTCAGGCCGCTCTCCACGCATGGCCTGCAGTCAGTCGCTGGCGCGCGGTGCTTGAACGGATGCGCCACCACCCTGTGACGTCCTCCGTGTTGGCGCAGTCCGATAATTTGGCGCGGGTCACCGTACAGACGATTGATGCCGCCGTCAGTGACGCGGCTCTCCAGCACCTCCGTCGAGAAGAGCCGTTACTTCGACGTGTCGGCGCAGAGCAATCTGAATTACAAACACAGCTTCGACAGCTTGACGCACACATTCTGGAGAGCAACCGTGTCCGACTTCAGCGCAAACTGACCCTCCAGCGGAAAGCCGTCATGGCGGGGCGGATTGGGCAGTATCGCGATGTGGCAAAGCCACGCAAGTACGCAGGGATTCCTGAGTATTTTACAGCGCATCTTGAGCAGATTCTCGATCTGACACCATGTGTCCTGATGAGCCCTTTGACCGTCAGCCAATACCTTCCACTCCAAACGCAGAGTGGCGCGCCACCTTTTGACCTCGTCGTGTTTGATGAAGCGAGTCAGATTGAAGTCGCAGAAGCCCTCCCAGGGCTCTTGCGAGCCACACAAGTGGTCGTCGTGGGCGATGATAAGCAGATGCCGCCAACGAGCCTCTTTAAAGAGCAAGGGCTCGGAGTCGAAGGACAGGGACTGGATCTCGATGCAGAAGAAAGCTTGCTCACTCGCCTTGGGCCGTTGGGCGCTGGGCTGCCTCAGCACATGCTGGTCTGGCATTATCGCAGTCGGGACGAACGGTTGATTCAATTTTCCAACGAGCGCTTTTATAAAAATCGCCTTGAGACATTCCCCACTCCAGCGCGCGGCGTTCAGTCACGAGAGCATCAGCCGTTGGTGTGGAATAAACTCGACGCGACAAGCTATCAAGGGAAAGGGCGAAATCCGTATGAGGCGGAACAGGTGGTTGAGGGCATCTTTACCCATCTCGCCGCGCACCCTGGTCGGTCCCTCGGTGTCGTGACCTTCGGCTCGCATCAACAAGACGAAGTCGCGACACGTCTTGCGTACGTGCGGGAATCTGACCCAGTGCGAGCCGCACTCCTTGAGGCATATGACGCAGCACATCCCCGTGAGCCGCTCTTTGTGAAGAATCTTGAAAATGTCCAAGGAGACGAGCGGGACCATATCATCATCAGCTTTACGTATGGGCCCGACGCCTCTGGCACATTCCGGCGGCAATTTGGTCCGCTCTTGAGTGGGCCGAGCGGGCAACGACGCCTCAATGTGCTCGTGAGTCGGGCTCGTGAGCAAATGACAGTGGTCTCTACCGTCAACGCCGCGGATTTGCGTCGGGGCGGAGCCAGCGCAGAGAGCCTCACCCCACTCCTCGCCGATTTTCTTGAATATGTCGAGCGAGGTGGACCGCTCGTCACAAACAATGCGGCGGGACCGGAGACGGTACGCCAGCACGGTCTGCCAGAATTTGATTCGCAATTCGAAGCCGAAGTCTACCAAGAGCTTCGTCGTCTGATTCCGGAATGGATGACAAGCGCTGGAATGACTCACAGCCGAAGCGATCGGACGCTCGTCGATAGCCAAGTCGGGGTCGGCCAATATCGTATTGATCTGGCAGTGGCCGATCCAGGAAACCCCTCGCGATATCTCTTCGGCGTCGAGTGTGATGGGGAATATTATCACGGGGCAAAATCAGCGCGTGATCGGGATCTGCTGCGTCAGCAGCGCCTCCAAGAGCATCATGGGTGGACTCTCGAACGAATCTGGTGCACTGACTGGCGGGATAATCGCGAGATGGTGCTCGGGCGTCTACGCGAGCGATTCCTCACCGGTGTCAAGGCCCGTCAAGTACGCACCGAGCGAGCAGCGGTCGGTACACTGCCCGCGCTTGCTCAAGATCGGTCGCCTCGATTGTAGTGTTGTGTGGAGGCGGTGAAACACGCCGTGCGCGTTGTCATCAATGCGCACGGCAAAATTCTCGCACAAGTCCTCTTGTTCCGGTGCGCCGCCTGCCGACCGTTAGCGTCCTCGGCCCATCGAGCGCTTCGGTGGTTGTCCAGCGAGGGCAAGTAATCGAGGCGCAGTGTTCATCGCTGGATTGTCAAGGACGCACGAGAGGAGGTGAGACAGCGCGCGACCCATTTCCGGCCCAGGCGTCCATCCTGCAGCGACGAGGGCGGCACCATCGACCGCCAGATCGCTGAGGCGCAATGGGGGATTGGCTTGGATGATGCGCGCGAGCGGCTCACCCCACTCCGCACGCTCCCACTGTGCTCGGCGCTGCCAGTGCTCGAGCCCACTCTGTTCTTGCGACGCGAATCGACGCAGTGTCACCGGGTCGGTCGCTTGTGGAGGCGCGGCATGGCCGATCCGCGCAATAAGGGACTCTTCCCGACTAGCTCGAATCGAGGCCATGTCGGTCACGGGGTCACTGAGAACCATGCCCGACACCAAGGGCCAACTCCGCTGCGTTCGCTCGAGTGCTTGAAAATCTCCGGCGCGAAGTACCGGCGAATCGAGGCGGATGGATCGCATCCAGTGCTGTCCAATCCCGCTGCGCTGCCAAAGCTGTAAAAAGTGTTCAACCGACGCCGCCGTCTCAATCCCTTTACTCCATTCCATGTGGACGCGCTCCGCGGACAGATGTCGTGTCTCGCTCGCGAGCCGCGTGATCGCCTCCCACGTTTCGGGGGCGATGGTCATCTGGAAACGGGCGGCGAAGCGGAGCGCGCGGATCATGCGAAGGTGGTCCTCCGCAAAGCGTCGCGAGGGCTCACCCACGGCCTCTAACCGATTGTCGAGAAGCGCCTGCCGACCAGCAAATGGATCGGCCCACTGGCCTGTCACGGGGTTCCACGCGATGGCATTGATAGAGAAGTCCCGGCGAGCCAAATCTTCCTCAATCGTTTTTCCCCACGCGACGGTAGCTCGGCGCCCATCCGTGCTCACGTCGAGACGAAAGGTTGTTACTTCGACCGGGTCATGTGTGCCGAGGGGAATCGTGACGGTTCCGTGCGCGGCCCCTGTCGCAACGGCGCGTGGGAACACCCGCTGCAACTCGTCCGATGTGGCGGACGTGGCAATGTCTACGTCATTGGCAGGAAGACCGCGCAAGTGATCTCGCACAGCCCCACCGACAATCCACGATTCGAAGCCAGCCCGCGTCAGGGTGCCGATCAGATTTACGACATCGTCGTGCAGTTCGATGGGAAGTGGCATGGATGGCGGTCTTGTGTGAAAGTACCTTATATCTTCACCATACGCGAGTACGGGTCGAGGCACGGGCGTGGGACTCTTCTGCGAGAGGATGACTCACCGAAGGACGAGACGTGCAAACGGTGAAATACACATCACCGTCCGCATACACAAAGGCCGCCCTCGCGAGGCGGCCTTTGCGTTCTTCCCTCACGAACGGAGGAGAGTTACTCCGCCGTCCACTGGCGACGCGGCTCGAACGCATTGGCGTCGACACGCGGGCCGCGACCACGCGACCGAGCGGCCTTCGACTTCAGCTTACGCTTGACCGACGGCTTTACATACGCCTCGCGGGCGCGCAGCTCGCGCATCAAACCCGAGCGCAGGATGATCTTCTTAAAGCGCTTGAGGGTATCCTCAACCTTCTCGTTCTCACGTGACTCAACGAACACAGAACCTCCGGCAATGGCCGTGGCAAAAGGACAGACAATGCAACCAGGGCGGTGCATCGTCACATAGCATACCGGCCCCCTCCCCGGTTTGTGGCACCTTTGGGCTGTTTTTTCCATCCTGCCGGCTCAAGGCTCTCCCCACGCTGAAAGCCATCCCCAGAAGACGCGGCCGAGCACGGCTATCTAGGCCTTCTCCCTTGGGCCTCTCTCTTCTCTGGGTGACTTCTCAGCGTCTAGCGAGACGGTACTCCAGACTCGGGATGCGCGGGAGAAGCTCCAGTGGATGGCGCAAGAGCGCGTACTTCGCCGAGGCGCCGAATCCAAAATTCGCGCTCCGGGCGATCGGTGCTCTGGAGCGCTCTCGACCAGAAGGCAGGCGGAACCGATTGGTAGATTTCAAGCGGAGCGGCGCGTAAAACCAGCCGAAAGGCTGGCGCCGTGTCCCAAAGGACACTCCACAAAGAGGCACCGGAGGGAAGATCGCGGCGAGACTCTTTTTCCATCGAACGGATATACAAATCAGCCGCTAGGCTCAGCGAGACCGGCGCCTGAAGTCTCTGCGCGTATTTCTCCAGCGCTTCATGCACGTCGGGCACTGTTCTGCGCGGATCGCCGGCGCGGCGCCACGAATGTTGCGGACACGCGCTAAGCGATGACGAACCGACCGTCGTAAACGGTGGAGCCGCGGATACTGCAGTGACGCACCATCCTGCTGCCGCTTTTGCAAAGTGCTCGTGTCCCGCGGGAAGCCAGCGCGCGAGCGACTGGAGGAGCGCGCGTCGTGCGTGCGATTGCGTCGCGCTGCTCAGTTTAACATTCGCGAGAAACTTTCGAACAATGCTCTCACGACACGGAGGCGCCTCTTCGTACTGTTCATACAGCTGCAGTACATGACGCAGCCTGAGATTGAACTCATTGTTTGCCCTCGTGCGAAAGTACCGCTCGGCGACCCGTCGATGCAGATGCAGCTCGGTGTTTCCCGAGCCCTGTGCCTGCAGCAGAACGGCGTACGTGTATTCTGATGCGTGATCCGCGATAACCGGATGCTCCCCGAGGAATGTCAACATCGCGCTCCACCGCGCCACCGCAGGAGCGGTGCGTCGCTCGGCAAGCTGAGGCACCGCGGTCAACAATGGCTCAAGCACCGCGTCGAGGCGGCGGTGCGTCACCTTGACATCGTGTGGCGACGCGCGCCCCGCTGTCGCCATGGTCGCCGCACTGCTCTCAATGTCTCGCAGCCGAGTGAGGACGACATCGACAGCAAGTCCTTCGCTCACGAGGCATCCACGTGTCGGGCGAAGGTTGATTGGAAGCAGAGCCCGAACACACTCTTTTTCGGCGTCATGCCAAAACTTCGCATCCCAGACGGGCGCACTACTGCTCGATACTCCACAGAGCAGGGTGTTCTTGTCCACAGGCAAGCTGCGGCGCATCAAGGTCACCGCGACGATCCGTGCGGACAGCGCGCGTGATACGGGGAGGCTGCTGACACCTCCCGCGAACTCTGGTACACCAAGCGGCGTGACTTGCTCCCCATCCGTCGGCGCACTCATCAAAGCGAGTACCACCTCTCGCGTGACAACCGGCATCAGCATGAGCGCGATGGCTTTGAGGCGGACGGCCCAAACCCTGTCGCCGCTGCCAGGCAGCAATTCAGGCGCGTCTGTTTCCTGCCGACGCGGGTCATACGTGAGGCCCGTAGACTCCGTCGCCGTGATATATTCCATCAAGGAGGGCCCGCTTATATGTTCGGCAGGCTGCTGCCCAAGCCACTCGACGACGTCGGCCGGCGCGGCACGCTGGAGCCATTGGGCATATTCTTCCAGTGTGCGCACGCGGCCCCCAGTGGGTACAGGAATTGCTTGCAGTCCAGGGAGCACGAGCGCGTATCCCTCGCGAAGTGCGCGAAGCTTCGTCTTGATCGTGGAGCGTGGCGGACGCAATTTCAGCTGCTGCAGAACATGTTTCGCGTTGATGCGCGCCGCTCGAACCGCCGCGCCCCACGAATCATCATATGACGCCTCGTCTATGTCCCATGAACGGGGAATCCCCTCGGCGTCTCGCTCATGGTCCGCATCACACACCGCCGCATACTGTGCCTCCAGCTGAGCCACGACGTCTTTCGCCGCAGGGAGAGCTGCGCGTGGGTTTCGATCCGGGGTGACCACATGGGGTAAACTTTGCATGGTCTATACTACTCCCAACTAGCCCCGGTGCAGTAAAAAACATCGCGCGCCCAGAGCTTTCTCCTCGCCATGGATCTCGGGAGAATTATGACAAGACATCTCGGCAGGATCGTCTAGCCCCCGTCTAGACAGCGCAGCGCAAACCACACACTCGAAGGCGCCCCGCAGACTGGGGAACACCCACAACCGCCGAGCAAGGTCAATACTCCCACGGGAGATGGTACCGTGCGATATCTGCTGATCGAAGCCTCTCTGCTGTGTGACACACAAGCCCCGTCTCGTTCCGCAGCTTGCGTCTCTTCGGTCGAAGGCGGGCCGCGAGAACAGTGGCCCGGCAGCCGACGCGTATTCAAACGATCTCCTGACCGCACAGCCCGGCGGAACCCTTTTCACAGGAGTACGAGAAGGCTGAACGCCTCCCATCTACTCCGGAAAGAAGAGGAGGGGACCAATCTCCCCTATCCTTGGAGGCAGACCATTTTCATCGCCCTTCACCTGTCGCAGCACGACCAGATGGGGCCCACCACTCTTGGCATGCCTGTCCTCCCTCTTCGCCAAATTCGTCAGCACTGCCGCACTCTCTTGCTGTTGAGTGTCATCGCCGGAGGCGCCGCAATGCCGACCCGGCTGAGCGCGCAGCAGCCTGTAGAAGTGGCGTTAGAGCGCCTCGACGTTGGACGGCTCACAAGCTTTGGCCTCAGTATTATCCCGGATGGTCGCACAGGGCGAATCGTCCAGGGGAATACCGCCATCGTCAGCCAGACGTTCAAGAGTATTGTCATGGATTCCGTGCCAACCATCCAGCGATGGTACAACGCGTTAGTGCGCCATCAGCTCCTGAATCTTGAAATGGTGGGGCGCGGTATGAGTGTCGGCGAACAGATTGTTATCCGCGGTGATTCTATCCAAGGGAGGCCAGGATTCCTCGCAGATGTTCGTATGCAAGTAGACCCTGACGGCTGGTGGCACATGACCGGAATGGTCACATGGGGGTCCCAAACGTGGCCTATTGACGACCGATGCCTTGAATACGGAGCCGTCATCGTTGGATCCGGTCCTTGGGTGATTCGTATTCAACCCCTCGGACGACGCCGCACGTTGTAACCTACGCCGCACCTTCCCTCAGAGATAGTACCACGGTGACCTTCGCTCGCTGGCTCGGTCCTCCGACGGCACTGGTCACCCTACGTCAATCCCTTCACTTCGGAGTGCTTTCTCCGAAGGATTTTACGCCGCGTCGCTCGACTCGTTTCCCGGCACGATGACAGGCAGCACGATGCGAGCCCCACGAGGATCAAATCCATCGACTGGCTCGCTCGGGACGTAGCCGCGAGCATTTGAAATCACCGACACACTGCCGCACTGATATCGCGTAGCAACATGTGTGTGGCCATGGACCCAGGCCGCAATCGGAGTGGTTGCAACCCACGCATCCATGTCGCTCGTGTACGCACTCTCAATCATCTGCCCACGGTCGCTTGGACGGCTCCCCTGACGGGACGGCGCGTGATGGGTGACAACAATCGTTGGATAGCCCGATGGACTCGCCAGCTCTCCCCTCAGCCACTGGCGCGCGTTTGCGTGCTCGGCCATGGTGTCTCGTGGATGGAGACGTCGTTGACACTCCCCACGGATAAATCCGGGGGATTCTCAGGTCTACGCGGCTGCTCTGGAAGCCAGTCCGCTCGCTGACGGCCCTGCCCGGGCCTTTGCCAGTATGTTGCGCGCCGCGTTCGTA
>Ga0163144_10007569_pt1 | contig 23779 bp, 22 predicted proteins | sample OliLak19BULKMAT1_FD_123175 | JGI IMG/M metagenome (GOLD analysis project Ga0163144, IMG submission 123175) | Freshwater microbial mat bacterial communities from Lake Vanda, McMurdo Dry Valleys, Antarctica - Oligotrophic Lake LV.19.BULKMAT1 | ecosystem: Environmental > Aquatic > Freshwater >...
AGGGCGACGAGGATTGGATCTCGGGTCGCGGACGCGGCGGCGGGTTCGAGGTTGAGGTCGAATTGCGCGAAGCACTCGGCAATGCGGAGTCCGTCGAATTCCGTGGAGACGCCGGCTTCTTCGCAACGGTTTAAGCTCCACTGACGAAGTAAGTGCAAACGAAGTAGCAAGGATTTGACGGCGCGCTTACTCGGAGCGCTGTTCGACGATCATCCCGCAGCCGGGCGCGCTCGAGGATTGGCTCGACCGCGGGACGGCTGTCCGCGGTGCTGGCGGGCGAGCGGCGGTACCCCGCCGGCAGTAGAAAATTAAGCGGTTCGAGGGTTAAGCCGCTACACTTACTGCAATGTCCATTGAAGAAGTACGGTTGGCCTATGAGCAACGAAGACGGACGGTGCAAGCCAGCGTGGTGGAGATGGAGGGGGAGCAGTCGGGGTTATTGATGGGCCTCATCGGCGCTGCGGGGCTGTTTTTTTGGCTCGGCTATATGGCGCTGAGTCAGCACGCTTTTCCGGTCTGGGTGGCGTTGGTCGTGGTGCCGGGGGCGTGGTGGTTAGCGCAGAAATTCGCTCGGGTGCAGACGGCTCGCAAGGCGGTGAATCGTCTCTTGATGTTCTACGCGCAGGGCTTAGCAAGGTTGGACGGCGAATGGGCGGGGACGGGAGAGACGGGCGAGGAGTACGTGGCGAAGGGCCACTTGTATGCGCGGGACTTGAACGTGTTTGGCGAAGGGTCGTTGTACGAACGGATTTGCCGGGCGCGGACGGAGGCGGGCAAACAGCGACTGGCGGATTACCTGGCCGAGCAGACCCAGTCGGTGGCGGAGTGCCGGGAGCGGCAGGAGGCGGTGCGGGAGTTACGGGACAACGTGGCGGTGCGGGAGGCGATGGCGACTTTAGGATGGGAGGCGACTCAGGCGCAGGCGGGAACGTTTTCGACCTGGCTGAATTGTCCGCCGACACCCTTTGCGCCGTGGATGCGATGGGCGGCGGTGGGGTGCAACGTGATGGTGGTGACGGGCGGGGCGCTATTGGCGACCGGCGTCGTGGATTGGCAGAATTATGGGCAGGTGTTGTTGGGGGGATTGGCGTTGCAGACGGCGTTCGGGTCGACGCTGCGGGAGGCCGTGAACGGCATTATTGAAAACAGCCGGATGGTGTCAATTGAGATCGGGATGATTCGCGAAGGGTTGGCGCTTTTGGAGAAGCAGGAGTTCACTTCGGCCAAGTTGCGGGGGTTGGCGGAGCGGGTGAAACGCGAAGGGGCAAGCGGGGAGATCCGGCGGGTGCAGCGGTACTGGCGGCTGTTGGAAGAACGGAATAAGGAGTGGTTTTACACGCCTTCGCTGCTGTTTATGATTGGAACGCAGTGTGCGATGGCGGTGGAGGCTTGGCGGGTGGAGCACCGGACGCGGTTCGTGACTTGGCTGGACGCGTGGGCGGAGTTTGAGGCGTTGAACGCGCTCGCTTGCTATGCGTACGAGTCGCCGGAGGATTGCTTTCCGGAGTTACTGGACAGTGGGACGGTGTTTGTGGCCGAAGGGTTGGGGCATCCATTGTTGGACGCCGCGGCTTGCGTACGGAACGATGTCCGGTTGGACGGCGCGGGGACGCGGGTACTGGTGATTAGCGGATCGAACATGGCGGGGAAGAGTACGTTGTTGCGGTCGGTGGGAGTGGCGACGGTACTGGCCTCGGCGGGGGTGCCGGTGCGGGCGCGGGCTTTGCGATTGTCCCTATTTGCCACCTGCGCGTCGCTCTCGTTACTGGACTCGATCCAGGAGGCGAAATCTCGCTTTCAGGCAGAAGTGGAGCGATTGAGGGCCTCGATCGAGATGGCGGGGAAAAGGCCGCCGGTGCTGTTTTTGATCGATGAGATTTTCAGTGGGACGAATTCGCGGGATCGGCGGATTGCGGCCGAGGCGGTGGTGAAGACACTGGTGGCGGCGGGGGCGGTGGGGGCGTTATCGACCCATGATCTGGCGTTGACCGAGATCGCGGATTTAGCGGGGATTAGGGGAGTGAACGTGCATATGGGATCGCGGGGGGAGGGGGATCCGCTGGACTTTGACTACCTGCTGAAAGCGGGGGTTACCCAGGAGCAGAATGCCTTGGCGATTGCGCGATTGGCCGGGGTGGTGATTCCGGAAGGAGCTGGCTAGAGCGGGGCTCCGTTGGCTTTGGTGATGGCGGCTCTCATGCCGGCGGAGATGACTTGTTGCGCGCGGAGGCCGTCGTTGTGGCTGGTGGGGAAGGGTGCGTTGCGTTGGCAGCAGTCGATGAAGGCAGCGACTTCGGCTTTGTAGGCAGGGCCGAAGCGGTCGACGAATTCGGGGGCTCCGGGGCCGCCGAAGCCGCCGGGGAAGACACGACGGGATAAGGGTTCGGAGGCGCCGCGGCGGCCGTAGACTTCGACCAAAGTCTGATCGGGACGCTGTTCGAAATGGCCGATCCGGATTTGGCCCTGGTCCCCATAGATGACGGTTTCGACGCGATAGCCGGCGACGTGATTGCGGGTGACTTGGACCTGAGCGGCGAGATCGTCGCCGAACCAGAGGAAGAGCAAAGCGTCGTCGAAATCTTCGACGGCGGTGGTGAGGGCGTGGCTGTAAATGCGGGAGCCGAGAGCGAGGGCGCGGGTGGGCATTTGGCCGGTGAGCCACAGGATTTCGTCGACGTTGTGGACGGCCATGTCGGGAAGGATGCCGTCGCTCTGATATCCATTTGGGGTGGGGGCGGAGTCTTCCAGGGCGGAATAGATTTTGAAGACGCGGCCGATGAGGCCAGAGTCCATGCACTCCTTGCCGTAGGCGATGGCGGGATCGAAACGGCGTTGGAAAGCGAGCATGAGGGCGTGGGGCGCGGTGCGGTCAAGTTCGGCGCAGAAGGCGACGTCGCCGTCGAGGGAGCCGGTGAGGGGCTTTTCGAGAATGACGCGATGGCCGGCGCGGACGGCGGCGGTGGCCTGTTCCCGATGCTTTTCGGTGGGGGCGACGATCATGGTGGCGGCCGTGACGCCGGCGGCGAGGTAGGCGTCGAGGGAGGCGAAAACAGGTGCGGTGCAGCCGGTTTCGGCAACGAAGCGTTGGATCCTGGCGGGGTCGATGTCGACGAGGGCGGCGAGGCGGCAGACGCCGTCCTGACGTTCGAGTTCGAGGAGGTGGCGGGCGTGGACGGCACCCATACGGCCGAGGCCGACGATACCGATTGCGAGGGGGGTAGGCATATGCAGAAGCAGTTTATCAGGTCCGGAATGGAGCCTTGTTTTGGAAGGGGTATTCCGGTAGACTCGCTTCGCTGGAGGGCCGGGTCGTTGGCCCTTTCCGGACTCCAAGATAGAGGATTTTGACTATGAAACGTCGAGTGGCCTTGCAAACGATTTTGACGGCTGGCGCGTTTAGCGCCGCTGCTGACGCGGTGACGATGGGGACAATTCAGCTGCATACGGATTTGGAGGTAAAGCTCGACGCCGAAAAACAGTTGCTGGCGGACTTCGAGAAGCTATTTCTGCCGCGGATCAAGAAAGCGCCGGGATTTATCGACGCAAAGTTGTTGAAGTTTCGGAAGGCGAATATCGGTACGACACCGGAACGATATAACTATCGGTTGGTTCAGACGTTTGCGAGCGAAGAGTTACGAGAGCAGTGGACGACGAACCCCGACCACAAGATTGCTTGGCACACGGCGATTGAGCGGCACGTGAAAACGCCGTTTATCGCTTACCTATTCGAGATGAAGAGCTAAAGGAGCAGGTTCCTGTAGATTCGCCGAGGGAGGATGGCGGTGCCGCCACGGCGTTAGGGCTACCCGTGGCGGAGCGTTAACGCCGGATCAACGCGGGAGGCTCGGAGGCCCGGCAGGATAGCAGCCAGCAGGGCAGCGACGAGAAGCGCGGTCGGCGCGACGACAAAGGCCACGGGATCATGGTTCGAGATCCCGAACAGGAGCGAGGCGAGCAGATGGCTGAGAGCGAAGGCGGCGGCGACTCCGGCGGCGCAGCCGGCAGCCGAAGCGAAGAGCGTTTCGTGAACGACAAGAGTGATGACGCGGGCGGCGGAGGCACCGAGGGCGATACGGATACCGATCTCGCGGGTGCGTTGGGCGGAGCGGTGCGAAATTACCCCGTAGACGCCCGCAACGCCGAGAAGAAGGCCGATGGCGGCGAAGGTAGCGAGGAGGTGGGCAGTGGACCGTTGGTCAGCCACGGAGTCGGAGCGCGTTTGGTCTAGCGATTGGAGCCGGGAGAGGGTAACCCCGGAGCGGTCCTCCCGCAGGATTGCCGAGAGAGCGCCGGGTACCGACTGGGGCTGGGTGGATTCGACGATGGCGGTGAGTTCGATGGGCTGGACCCCGCGAGGAAGGGATTGAGCAAGAGGGACGTACTGGGCTCCGTCGACCCAATCGGGGAACCCGGTGAGCGAGTATTGAGCGACGTCGGCAACGACGCCGATGATGGTTCTGGTCTCCCGATTCGAGAGGGGGCGAATGCGTTTGCCGAGGGGGCTTTCGTTGGGCCAGAAGCGCTTGGCGGTGGATTCGCTGATGACGATGACCTCGGGTGCGCCTCGACGGTCCGCGTTTGTGAACCAGCGACCGGCGCGGAGGGGAATGCCGAGGGCGGGGAAATAGCCGGGCGTCGCGCTGGTTTGCCAGAGGACAAAGGCGGGGGCGCCGGGGGCTTGGGGATGATTTTCGATGTCGACCGCAGTGGCAGAGAACTCCTTATCGAGGGGGGCGTAGTTGGCCCAGTTGACAGAGCGAATGGAGGGCAGGGCGAGGAGACGCTGGGATAGGTCGTCGAGCAGGGCAAGACACCGTTCGGGGGTGGCGCAACGACTGGGTCCGGCAGAGAACCGCGCGGTAAAGATACCCGTGCTGTTGACACCAGATTCGACGCTGGCGAGTGCGTAGAGGGTTCGGCCCATCAAAGACGCTGCCACGAGCAGGAGCGTGGCGAGGCCGAGTTGGACGCCGATAAGCGCCAGAGAGAGGCGGACGGATTTCCGAGAAGGAGTAAAGGAGCGGCCAGCGAGGGAATCGGGCCGGAAGCGCCAGAAGCGGAGCATGGGGGCCAGGCCAAACAAGGCGAAGGTAACGACCATGCTTGCGGCGGTGATGGCGAGGAGAGTGGGGTCGACGGTGAGTTCGTGGAGGCGGGGCGTATCCTTCGGGAGGAGGCGAGGAAGAGCGGAAAGGAGGAGGGCGGCGAAGAGCAACCCGAGCGCGCCGCCGGCGGAGAGGAGGACGAGGTTTTCGGCGAGGAGTTGGCGAAAGAGGCGGCCGCGGCGGGCACCGAGAGCGGCGCGCATGGCGAACTCCCGATCCCGTTGCACGCCTCTCGCGAGAAGGAGATTGGCGACGTTGCCACATGCGATAAGGAGCAGGAAGAGGGTGGCGGCGGCGAGGGCGAAGAGCTTCGGGCGGATGTCGTGCGCGAGGCTTTCGGCATAGAGAACGGCGCGGGCGCCGCTGGCGTAGGCGTCCGGCATGCGCCAGGGGAACTGGCTGCGGATTCGGTCATTGACGGCGGGGAGTTCGGCCTTGGCAGCGGCAAGGGTGGCTCCGGGGCGGAGGCGGCCGATTGCATTCAGGTTGCCGCTTCCCCACATGAGGCCGACGTCGCGGGGATCGATATGAATAGGGATCCAAAGTTCGGTCGTCGGAGTCGGAAAGGCGAACGTGGGAGGCATGAGGCCGACGATTTCGAAGGACTCTTCGTTCAAAACGATGCGACGGCCAAGGATGGCGGGGTCGGCGTGGAACCGATCGCGCCAGAGACGATGGCTCAAGATGGCGACGCGGTGTTGGCCGGAGCGTTCTTCGTTGGACGTAAACCAGCGCCCTCGCGCGGGGGCGACGTCGAGGACGGTAGCGAGGTTGGCGGTGACAACCGCAGCGCGGGCGCGGGTGGATTCGGCGACGAGTTGCAGGTTCAGATCGTTATTGGCGAGGTAACCGGCGTAGTCAACCGAGCGAGCGAGTTCGCGCAGGGAGACGATGGGGCCGACGCCGGCGACGCCTTTTTCGACAGTGACCAAGAGTTCGGGCGACGGGTACGGGAGGGGCCGAAAGAGCACGGCATAGGCGGTGGAGAAGAGAGCGGTGTTGGCACCGAGGCCAAGGGCGAGAGTAAGGACGGCGATCCCGAAAAACGTGGGCGCATGAGCGAACGTGCGGCAGGCGATGCGAGTGTCGACGATGAGGTCTTCAAGCCACGAGACGCCACGATAGTCTCGCGACTGCTCCGCGATGGAGGAGACGGAGCCAAACGCGCGGCGGGCCGCGGCGGTGGCCTGGGCGTCGGTCATGCCTTTGGCAAGAAACTCGGCTTTGAGTTCGGCGAGGTGGAAGGCGAGTTCCTGGGACAACTGGTCGTCGAGGGCTTCGCGACGGAACAGGGATTGGAGGCGGAGACGGAGGCGGGAGAGAAGCAGCATGGGACCTCTAGGAGTGTTTCAAGACGAGGCCGATGGCTTGGGAGAGGCGGTCCCACTGGCCGAGTTCCTTGGCTAGCTGCTCGCGGCCAGCGGGACTAAGCGCATAGAACTTGGCCATGCGCCCGGTATCCGAGGGTTTCGTTTCCGAAATGATCCAGGCTTGCTGTTCGAGGCGATGGAGGGCGGGATAGAGCGAACCCTGCTGCACGAGAAGGACATCGTTCGAGATCTGTTGGATCCGTTTGGCGATGGCCCAGCCGTGGAGAGGGGTGTTGGAGATGGTTTTGAGGATCAGGAGATCGAGAGTGCCCTGGATAAGATCGGAAGGTTTGCTCACACTATGATTATCTACAATCTTTGTAGATAATCAAGGGGTCAATTGCGTTGGGTCAATCGGCGCTGAGCGAGGGCAAAGACATCGTGGAGCATCTCGCGGGTGAGGCGGCCGGTGGAGGTATTTTGCTGGCTCGGATGGTAGGAGCACAGGAGCCAGGGCTTAGGTTGAGAATGCAGCAGGTTGTGGCCGAAATCGAGTTTGGGTAGTTTCGCGATACGGGAGTAAACGTCGAAGGCAAGGCGACCGAGGACGACGACGCCTTGGAGGTTTTTGAGGAGTTGGAGTTCGCGTTCGAGGAAGGGCTGGCAGGTGCGGATCTCGGTGGGGTCGGGTTTATTGCCGGGCGGAGCGCAGCGGACGGAGGCGGAGATCCAAGCATTGTGCAGGACTAGGCCGTCGTCGCGATGGGTAGAGGTGGGCTGATTGGCGAAGCCGGTTTCGTGGAGCGCGCGGAAGAGGAAATCGCCGGAGCGGTCGCCGGTGAAGACGCGGCCAGTGCGGTTGGCACCATGGGCGCCGGGGGCGAGGCCGAGGATGAGGAGGCGGGCGGCGGGGTCACCGAAGCCGGGGACGGGTCGGCCCCAGTAGGTTTCCGATCGGTAGGCGCGACGCTTGACGACGGCGACGTTGGCGCAGTGTTCTCGCAGGCGGGGGCACTGATTACAGGCGACGATGGTGGCGGCGAGGGAACGGAGGGACATAGGTATTAGCGTAAGCGCAGCGCGGGATAGGATGTGAGGATGACGCGAAGACAGTTTTTGGTGGCCGGTCTGATGAGCAGGCGGCCGAACATCGTACTGCTGCTGGTGGACGATTTGGGATACGGGGAATTGGGATTCCAGGGGAATCGAGAAATCCCGACGCCGCATATGGACTCGATCGCGCGGGCTGGGGTGCGGTATACGAATGGCTATGTGACGGCACCGTTCTGTACGCCGTCGCGGGCGGGGTTATTGACCGGGCGCTACCAGACGCGGTTTGGGCACGAGTTGAACGTGACGGGGAAGTTAAATTTGGACACCTCGGTAGGGCTTCCGCTTACCGAGACAACCCTGGCTGAGCGGCTCAAGAAGGCGGGTTACACGACCGGCGTGGTGGGAAAATGGCACTTGGGCGGAACGCCGGCGTTTCACCCGCAGAAGCGCGGTTTTGACGAGTTCTATGGGTTTCTGCACGAGGGACACTTCTTTGTGCCTCCACCGTATGCCGGGGTGGTTTCGCACCTGCGGAAGAATGAGCCGCCCTATGATGCGGAGAACCCGATGATGCGAGGGACGGAGACTATTCGCGAGGGCGAGTATCTGACCGACGCGCTAGCCCGGGAGGCGGTGAGCTTCATCGATCGACACAAGGCCAAGCCGTTTTTTCTGTATGTCCCTTGGAACGCGATTCATAGCCCGATGCAGGCCAAGGAGGATTCGCAGAAGCGGTTCGCCAACATCGCGGACGAACATCGGCGGGTGTTTGCGGGCATGCTGGCTTCGCTCGATGAGGGGGTGGGGCGGGTGCTGGAGGCGCTGCGGAAACATGGCTTAGAGCGGGATACTCTGGTGATTTTCCTGAGCGACAACGGGGGGCCGACAGCGGAATTGACATCGAGCAATAAGCCTCTTCGGGGCGGCAAGGGGCAGCTTTATGAGGGAGGAATTCGGGTGGCGTTTGCCGCGCAGTGGAAGGGGCGATGGAAAGGGGGAAGGACGGTGGATACGCCAGTGATAGCGACCGACGTCGTGCCGACAGTGTTGCGGGCGGCTGGAATTGGCTTTGGCGAAGGGGAGTTTGACGGGGTGGATTTGGCGGGGAAACCGGGCGAGCGGACTTTGTTCTGGAGGTATGGGAAGAACGTGGCGGTGCGGCAGGGGAAATGGAAACTGGTACGGCAGAATAGGGCGGAGTTTGAACTGTTTGACTTGATCCGAGACGTGGGGGAGACGCGGGATTTGACGAGCGAAGAGCCGGCGGTGAAGCGGCGACTGGAGGGGGTGTTGGAGAGGATCAACGCCGAGATGGTGGCGCCGCGGTGGGGCCGACCGGAGTAAAGAAAGGTAAAAGCGGGTCGGACGGAAGGAACACTGGAGCAGAGCGGGGCGTACAAGTTCGATTCGATCGGAGTGCGGTTCAAGGGGAATCGCTCGGGTCGGGTTATGGCGACAAAAACGGACCTCACTACGAAATGGCTTCGGCCGCTGTAACTGAAGAACTAACTTCGGCAAGGAGTTGCCTGGGAGTGAAGGCGCATGCCTTACAGGCGTACGCCTTCGCCGAGCTTTTTGGGGTAGCTGCGGGAATGGGTCTGTACGGTGGACCTACGAAAATGAGCTCGCCGATGGACTGACCGGATCGTCAGGCGACTGGCGCAGGACCGCACGGATCGTATCGACGAAAGCCTGTTCGGCCTGCAAGCGCTCTCGACAGTGAGCGCAGACGTCGATGTGCCGGTAGATTTCCATAACGGAATCCGCCGACAGACGACGCAGGGCGAACTGTTCCAGCAATTCCTCAGCGGGGTGCTCGGACATTCAATACCACGTGCGAAAACGCAGCCAATATTCTCCTAGGATTAACCCTAAGGCGAGGTGGATTTTGTGGGGACGAGGGCGGAGGCGTTGATCTCCGTAACGGACCGGCGACCGCACTGTTTCATGATGAGAGTAAGTTCGGCGCGGAGGAGTTCGATGATTTTTTCTACCCCTGGTTGGCCGAAGGCGGACAGGCCCCAGATGTAGGGGCGACCGACGCAGACGGCGGAGGCCCCGAGGGCAAGTGCCTTGAAGATATCGGTACCGCGGCGGATGCCGCCGTCGACCAGGACGGGAATTTTCCCGCCGACCGCGTCGATGACTTCCGGGAGGCACTCGATGGTTCCGCGCCCGGATTCTTCGGCGCGCCCACCGTGGTTCGAGACGATGATGCCATCGACGCCATGCTCGTGCGCGATGCGAGCGTCTTCGTGGGTGACGATACCTTTGATGAGCAGCTTCATCTTGGTGGACTTGCGCAGTTGACGGACAAAGTCCCACGTGAGGGAGGCGTTGGCGGTGGGAATACCGGCCATGTCGACGCTGGAGAACATGGCTTTTCGCTTGAAGAAGCCGCCGGGCGCGGGGTCGTGGCAGGCGACGCACTTGCGGGTGTCGAAGCGCTTTGACCGTTCCAGGGTTTCGGTGTTGCGGCCGGCCTGCGTATCGACGGTGAGAGCGAGGACGGGGCACCCGGCGGCCTCGGCGCGACGCCACAGGCGGTCGGCGACGGTAAGGCTACCGGTCGAGTAAAGTTGGTACCAGACGGGCCGGCCGGCGGCAGCGTTGACGGCTTCGACGCTGCTATTGGTCATGGTCGAGAGAATCTGCATCGTCTTTTGCGCGGCGGCGGCGCGGGCGACCGGCAGTTCGGCTTCGGGGTGAAAGGCACCCTGGTTGCCGATGGGGGCCAGGAGGAGGGGTGTTTCGTGGCGAGCGCCGAAGAGGGTAACGGAGAGGTCGACTTTCGAGATGTCGATCAAGCGGCGGGGGCGGAGTTGGTAACGATCGTAACCGGTGCGATTGGCGCGGAGGGTGGCATCGTCAACGACGCCGGTTTGCAGGTAACCGAAGTGAGCCGGCGGAAGGATTTGGCGGGCGGCGGGTTCGAAGTCGAAGACGTTGATGGCTTCGTCGGGTTTGGTGATGATGGGGGCGGGTTGGGGGTAGAGCGGGCTGGCGGCGAGGAACTGAAAGAAGGCCCGGCGAGCAAAAGTGTCCATGGGGGGCCAGTATATCGGATTAAAGTGGACGGGATGAGGCAGTGGAGGGGCGCCAGGCGGGGTTATGCCCTGGCCATTCGATTGCAATGGAATCCGAATGGAACCAACAACGATGGATGAAGAACGGCGTGCGCGGATTGCGGTGCGGGCTTACGAGATCTACTTGTCGCGAGCTGGTGTGGATCAGGCGGGATCGGCAGCGGAAGACTGGCGGCAGGCCGAGGGGGAGTTCAGCACGGACCAGGCGAGCAGCCCAGTGAGTACGGAACCAGATCTGGATTGATCCCTTTACGGATGAGGACACCCCAATCGATGAGCTTGTCGCGTTCGAGATTGAAATGGGAGCAACGGTCGAGAAAGTGGGCCACCGCTTTGCGTTCACCGAGGTCGACCAGGGCGCGGGCAAGGTCCATGGGGATGGGGCCGTGGGTGAGCCGGTCTGAGCCTGGATTATTAGTGGAGGCGAGAAGTTCGATGACGGCGGTTTTCGTGTCTCCCTTTTGGAGCGCCATTTTGCCTAGGGTTTGGTGGGCCAGGAAGATCGCGTCGCCGTAGCGAGGATGGCCCGCGAAACGTTGGAGGAGCTTGATGAGGGCTTGCGCGTGGGCGGCTGCTTGATCGAGGCGGTTGGCGGCATAGGCGAGACGGATGGCTTCGGGGAGGGCGAGAAAGCGGTCGGCTTCGTCGGGGCTGGCGAGAAGTTCGGCCAGGGGACGAGCGGCGAGGGCGAGTCGTTCGGCGTCGGCCGCGGCTTGGGCTTTGGGGGGGAGGGGCTGGGGCTGACGGGGCTGGCGCACGGCGAGTTCAGCCATAGTTGGTTGACCCTTGGCGGGGGGGCCGTCGGTGCAGCCGGCGAGGGCGGTGAGAAGGGCGAGGAGGACGAATCGAGTTTGGACCATGGTCAAGTCACTCTGGTTTAGTTTAACTATGGAAGAGGTTGCGATTTCTAAGTTCAAAGCCGCATGGAGAATCCAGTTGAACCAATGCTGGTGGCGACCGCGCGGGCTGACGGCTCGGTGCTCTTGACCAAGCCCGTCTCGACCCTCACTAACGACTAGAACTGCAGATTCAAGCCCAGCTTCAGAAAGCGCGGCAGGTTTCCCTGAACCGGGTTCAGGCGGCCGAAGGAGGCGTTGGTAACATCGACCGAAGCGATGCCCGTGAACCAGGGACGGTTCAAGGCATTCACGGCTTCGAAGCGGAACTGCGCTTTGAGCCGTTCATGAATGGGGAAGTACTTCGAGATGGACGCGTCCCAGTTTTGATACCCGGGGACACGGACGTCGCCGAAGCGCAGAGGGAAGTCGCGGAGGGTAAACGGCTCCTGGGCGGAAACCCGGCGACCGGCCGCATTGTTCCATAAGTCAGTGTTGAACCAGCGACCCATGGTGGGGCTGTCGAGTTGGGCGCTGCCGCTGCCGACCTGTCCGGCGTTAGGGTACTGGATGTTCCAGCCTTTCATGTAAGTGACGTTGGCGTTGAGTTCCCAGCCGCCGACCAGGAAGTTAGCGGCGCTGTTGATGTTATTGGCCAGGCGCTTCCCTTTCCCGAAGGGAAGTTCCCAGACACCGGCCAGGTTGAATTTGCGGGGGATATCGATCTGGTCAGCGGATAGCTTCGCCAGGGGGGAGGCGGAAGGGTCGGCGAGGTTAAAATCCTGCGCGTTCAGGAAGTTAACTTGTTCCAGGGTCTTGGCTCCGGTGTAACTGGCAAGGAAGGTGAGCCCTCCCGAGAACCGCTTTGTGGCCTTGATTTGGATGGCGTCATAGCGTTGCCGGCCGATGGGCAGGTTAGCGACCGCTAGCGGGCTAAACTGCGGAAATGTGAAGAGCAGATTTTGGCGCGCAATCGTGGCCCCGTTCAGGGCGGCGTTGTTTGGAACCAGGCCGCGCATGGGGTTGGGGATCTGGGCGTTGTAGTAAGCGTTATCGATCCCGCCAGCGGCCGTGCGTCGATTGAGTTCGTTCGTCGGAACGAAATTGGCGTTCGAGGCGATGGGCAGTTTGCGCGTTTGATTGCCAACATAGGCCGCTTCAATGAGAACGCCACCGGGGAGTTCGCGTTGGATATCGAACGAATACTGATGAGAGTAAGGCAGGGGCCGCTGCTGCCAATTGACCGTCAGACCCTGACCGATGAAGCTGGCCGCGCCGTCACCAGCACCCACGGCGCTGAGGAGGCGTCCGCCGACTTGGTTGGAGAAGGCGTTCGCCAGGTTCACGGCGGGCGTGAGGGTGTCAACCGTCGTCACGGCGTTGGTTCGCTGGCTGAAGCCCTGGTTGACGCCGGTCGCGCTTTGACCCAGGACGTAGAGGCCGTAGCCTCCGCGCACGACCATTTTCTCGCCGATGCGGTAAGCAAATCCGGCGCGAGGAGCGAAGTTATTCTTGTCAGGTGCGAAGGACCCACGGGGCGCACCGCCGACATTGGCAAAGCGGACAGCGCCTTTCAAGTTGAGTCCGGCGGCCTGGGCGGCGATGGGGCTGGCGGCGTTGAAGTCCATCGACTGCACCATGCGGTCGTAGCGTTCGGTCATGGGCGATTCGTAGTCCCAGCGGAGACCGAGGTTGAAGGTGAGCCGGTTCGAGACCTTCCAATCGTCCTGAAAGAATCCGGCGTAGAAGAAGTGAACGTAGGCGGGGTCGATGTTGCGATCAACAAACCCGGAGGTGGGATAGCCGAGGAGCATGGTGGCCAGTTCGTGGCCGGAGGTGGCGTCGGCCCGGTTGGAAACTGCCTGGGTCCAATTCTTGCCGAAGGAGTAGGCACCAGAGGCTAGGCCAGGGCTCTGCGAGTTGTCGTTGTAGCGGCGCAGTTCGACACCGAACTTCAGGAAGTGGCGACCGATCACCTTATTCATGTTGGGCTGGATGGTGTAAACGTCGTTCGTACCGGCGCTGACGAGGGTACCGGGGCCGATCGACTGAAACGCCCCGTTCGTGAAATCAAAGCGGGGGAAAGCCAGACGGGTGAATTGAGAAACGAGATTCGGATCGAAGCCGAGTTGCTTGGGGTCGTAGCCGGTGCCGTAGGAGTTACCGGAAGACTCTTCCCAACGATTCAGGCCTACGCGGAGGTCGAAGGTGGTCGTGGGGTTGAGGGTGGACGTCCAGTTGAAGCCAATGGTGCGACCGTTACGGAGCAGGGGGGCGTTGCCGGTCGGTTCGGCCGGGTTGGCATCGGTGACGTTGCGGACAAAGACCAGGCCACGGTACTCGCTGTAAGGATTCTGGCCGTAGCGAAAATTTGTATTGTTTTTGGAGTTAACTTGGTAATCGAGGCGACCGGACCACTGGTCGAGGTCACCGACCCAACGAGACGGGTAGGGATAGTTTTGCACAAAGGCTGGGCCGACGCCTTGCGACGTAGGTGCGGGGAGAAACTTCAGTACGGCAGTGGCGATGGGGCTGATGCGATTGGCGGGGAGACGGTTGCCGGGGAAGGGTTGCCGGGTGCCGTCGGCGATGGTCGTGAGCGGGTCATACACCAGAACCGGCTGATTTTGCCCGTTGCGAAGGGTGGAGAAGTCACCCGCGCGCCAGTCCATCGTGGGGACGGTCTGCACGCCTGGATCGGCGGAGCGCTGCCGCATGGCTTCATAGCCGAGGGTCCAGAAGAGTTTGTTGCGGCCGTTGAATACCTTGGGAATGTAGATGGGTCCGGAGAGAAAGAAGCCGTAGGCGTTGATATTGTTCGGCGATTTCTTGATGCCGGCGGAGTTGAGCTCAGTCTGGTTCGCGTTCAGTTTATCGTTCTGAAAATATTCGAACAGGTTGCCGTGGAACTGGTTGGATCCGGACTTGGTGACAATGGTGACGATGCCCCCGCCGGTGCGGCCATACTGGGCATCGTAGGTGTTTTGCAGAACCTTGAACTCCTGCACGGCTTCCATCGTGGGGACATTCATGACCGTGCGGCTGGAGCGGACGTTGGACATGCCGTCCATGAGCACTTCGTTTTCACCGCTGCGACCGCCGTTGACAGAGAAGCCGGTGGTGCCTCCGATATCGAATGAACGCAGATAGCGCCAGCCGCCTGTTTTGAAAACGCCGGGGGCGGCCCAGGCGATTTGGAATGGGTTTCGGCCTTGGGTGGGGAGATTCGCAATGAGCTGATTGGCGATGGCGGTATCGCGATTGGCGGTTTCCGTTTGGAGTGGGGAGATGGAGGAATCGACGGTTACCGAATCGGTGACCGCGCCGACTTGGAGCTGGATATCGAGCCGGGCTTTGTCGAGCGTTTGGAGGACGATGTTTTCGCGAACGACGCGGCGGAAGCCATCCCGCGTGATGACGACGGTGTAGGCACCGGGTTCGAGGAGGGGGGTGCTGTAGAGCCCCGACTCGTTACTATTCGAGACGATATTCGTATTCTTGCCGAGATTCGTGACCGTAATCACGGCGGCGGGCACCGGCGCACCGGAGGCATCCGTTATGGTGCCGGAGATGCTGGCACGGACCTCCTGAGCAAACGCGGCGACGGAGAGGGTTAAAAAGAGCAGTGCGAAGCGAAACATGGCTATCGGCGATGATACCCCAATTGACTATGGATAGCTAAGGCGGGATAAGAGATCCCGATTGACTGGGGTAGGCGACTCGTAGTGGGTGCCGAGTTCAACGAGGTAGCCGTTTAGTGCGGCAAGTTCGAGCGGCTTGCCGAGAAGTCGGTCCTGGAGCATCGAGGTTCGAGTGCCGGGCGGATAGGAAGCGAGCGTGACAAGGATTTGCTCGGGATCGACTTTGGCACCGACAGCGGCTGCCAGGGGGAGCGATTCGGTCAGGATTTGTTCGGCCCAAACGCGGTAGCGCGGTTCGCGAAGGATTTCCAGGCCGCGGCCGGCCAGGGCGGTTAGGGGGTTGGAAATGCAGTTATGGAGCATTTTTCGCCAGGCGGCGGAGAGGAAATCGGGATCCTCAAGGAGTTGGATCGGCGTATCGCGAAAGAGCGTCGGCAGCGGGGTGCCCGGGGGAATCGTGAAGTGGGGACGAGGCGGGGGAAAGGCGTGGCGGACGCCGTTTTGGGATTCGATGTAGACGTAGGAAAGGACGGGGATGCCTGGTTGGGCAAGGCCGTTTTGGATGGCGGCGAGTACCGGGGCGTTGACCCGCGCGAGGGCGGCAGGATTATCGTAAGTCTTCGTCGTCAGGAAGGCGAAATCGGCCGGGGGACCAGCATCGAAGTAATGGGGCAACGTGACGGGCGGGAGGCCGTCGACGTGCAGAAGGCCGGGATTTCGACGGACACAGAGATGAACGGCGTGGCCGGCGTTGGCCAGATGGACGGCGAGCCAGGAGCCGAGATTTCCAGCCCCGATAATGGCAATCCGGTAAGGCACGATTTATCAGAATCGCATTTTATTTGACCCGGTTTCCGATTTCTTTTCGCATTTGACGGTCACCATGGGTCTTTCTATTTTTTGCGCCGATAAGGCAGTAGCGGCGAACAATGTATAACAAAGTGGTGCCCTCAGTGTTGCAACTTGTAGTGACGCGGTTGGACGACCTCTTCTTGCGAGAGGTTTATGAACACTTGCACCGATTGGCGCGTTCGTTTTCGCGGAAAGAGCGGACGAACCACACGCTGCAGCCTTCGGCGTTAATTAATGAGGCGTATTTGAGGATGGCGCAGCGGGACGGCATCGCCTGCAACAACCGGGGGCCCTTCCTGCGGTTGGCTGCGCGGACGATGCGGCAAGTGTTGATCGATCATTCGCGGCCACACAATGCCCGCAAGCGCGACCACGCCCAGGGGACTGAACCGTGGACCGAGAGCCAGCCAGGGCTGAACTTGGAGCAGTATCTAACGATCGACAGTGCGCTCCAAAAACTCGAAGAGATCGATCCGCGCCAGGCGGAGATCGTGGAGATCCGCTTTTTGGGGGGACTGTCGATTGAAGAGACGGCTGCGGCGATGGGGCTGCCCGAGAAGACGGTGAAGCGGGATTGGACGTTTGCGCGGGCGTGGCTTCGCGAGGAGTTGGAGGCGGTGGCGCTGCCGCCGGACGAGCGGCTGGGGCTCGTCTATGCGACGCAATCGGACCCGGTAGTGATTAAAGAAACGGCTCGACTGCTCGCGCTGGAGGCCAAGCCGGATTCCCCTTTTGACCGCTTGGCCGCACCGATGCAAATGATGGCTCAATCGGCGGCGGACCAGCGGATGTTGCGGGCAGGGCAATTGTTGGCCGGGCGATATCGCATTGTCCGCATGGTGGGAACAGGCGGCATGGGCGAGGTGTGCGAGGCCGAGGATATTGAAGAGGGCGCGCAGATTGCCGTCAAAACAGCACGGGCGTTGTATGCGACCGCTAGCCATGCGGCCTGGCTGCGGCGCGAGGTGGAAGCCGCCCGGCGGGTAAAACACTCGGACGTCTGCCGGGTGTATGGCTTTGTTCAGAACGAAGAGGTCAGTTTCCTAACCATGGAATTTCTGGCTGGAGAGACGCTGGCGGTATTGCTGGAACGAGAAGGGCCTTTTCCCGAACGTCTTCGGGTCGGCGGCACGCCCGGAGTGGTGATCACCGATTTTGGTTTGGCCCGGCAGGCGAGGGCCGAGGTACGGAACACGGCGTCAGCGGCGCTTTCGACGGTGGCGTCGTTTGGCACGCCGGCCTACATGGCGCCCGAGCAGATCGCGGGACAGTCCGTAAATGCAATGGCGGACCAGTATGCTTTCGGCGTCTTGGCTCATGAGATGTTGACCGGTGAACTGCCGTTCGCAGACGAGAGCGCTTTGGCGATCGCAGTGCGGAAGACGAGTCAACAGGCCAAGGCACCCGAGAGCCTGGCACCGGGCGCGCGAAAGAATTGGTCGCGGACAATTCTCCGCTGCCTGGACCCGAACCCGAAGAGTCAGATTGCCAGCGTCGGGTAGGCTTTACAGGGGCTGGAGACGCGCGGAGGCCCTGAATTTCGCTGGAAGCGGTTGCAACGGTGGCTGAGCCAATACCCGCGGGGGTGGCGGTCGTCGGGGCCCTGCTGGCAGTGGTCTTGATCGGCGTCGGAGTGCGCGCTTGGCCAGGCGGTCTGCTAGGTAGGCAAGGGCCGTGGGAACAGGCCATCTACACGTTGCAAAGCTTGGAGCCAACCGCGGCGCTCCGCCTAATGGAAGATGCCGCCGGGGGGCAACCGCTTGGCCAGATGGAGAAGGCCCAAAGGACGATGGCATGTTGGACCGCCGGGGTTTCCAGCGCAGGCGCGGGAGAGCCTGGGCGAGGTCCATAGTTGGCTGCTGCCCCCCGGCAACCGATTGTTTGTGCGAGCCGTAGAGGCCCACATTCAGGGAGACCCCGCGGCAGCGTTGGCCCTGCTGCGACGACGGGCCGATGAGGCACCCGAAGATCCGGCGCGGTGGGCGGATTTGTCTTGATTCGGAAGTGTCCAGAGCTCGGGCGAGGTTGCCGCCTGGTGGGCCGAGGTCAATGAGCGAAAACCGGACCATCCCGTTGCCCTATTGCGCAAGGAGGAGGCAGCCGCGAGCGAGGGCCGCATGGAGGAGTCGCGAGATGCCTTCCAGGCCGCACAAACCTATTTCCGGGCAAGGGGCAACAATGAGATGAGCCGGGACGTAGGCGCTGGTCGTGGGATACAACTTCTCGCGGCCGGCGATTGGCAACGCGCCCGAGAAGACTTGGCGGGAATCGTCAGTTCTGGTCGCGATCGCTGCTCCAATACCGTGACCCTGATGGCCGGCACAAACGATCAGTTCGCCGGCCCGCCGGATCCGATTCCGTTTTTGTCGAGTGCTTTCCCTAAGCCAACCTCGCCGAAGGCGAGTTGCGACTTTCGTTTCCCTTGCCGCCAGTGCGCCTTTGTTCGGCCGTTGTTCCGGTACGGATCAGGGCAAAAGGCGCCGATCTAGGGCGGATGAACGATGTCTCTACTTTTGGAGTGGCTCCGTTTTTGGCCTCCACTTCCCCGGACCGGAGTCCATTGTGGTCTGACCGCCCAGGGCTGAGGGAACGCGCCGTCAGCTTCGAGTTGGGGCCGGCATTGTTGGCCGAGTGCTTTCGGAGCTACGCTAAAGAAGACGTTGCCTACCTGGACATACACGCAAGCGGTGATACGGTTTTTGATTTCGTGCGGTTTACTCTCGTCTATTGAGCTGGCCAGCGCCCAGCAGGCCGGAGGTTGCGTGCCGCCACCTGCTGATTTGGCGGCATAGTTCTCGTTTGATGAACCGTTTTTTGGGGGACCCCTGCTGACACCGGGCAAGGTGGGTGAAGCCTTGCAACTGGATGGCAAGCAACAGTATTGGGCGGTGCCGGCGAACCAGCGGAACTGGGAGGCCGGTCGAGGCGACTTCACATTGGAACTGTGGGTGCGCGTCGCTAACCCGCCAAGAACCATGAACATCGTCGATAAGCGGGACCCGCAGCCCCATGGCTACCTGATCTACGCAACCTACGGTCGAGCGGGGTTTCAGGTGTCCAACGAAGGCGAGGTGCTCTATGCGTTGGATGCAGATCGGACCTTGAACGACAAACAATGGCACCACCTCGTTGGGGTCGCCAGACGCTTACCCACGCAGCCCTTACTGCTCTACGTGGATGGCAAGCTGAAAGCGAAATCGATCAGGAACTCGCCCCTGGGAAACCTGGACAGCGGCGCGGAGCTTTGGCTGAGTCGCCACCATCGCAATAACGTCGTTCGGACGCACGAGGTCTACTTCGACGGCGCTCTGGATGAACTCGCGTTCTATCGCAAAGCTCTATCCGCCGAGGCGATCCAGGGCATTTATCAAGCCGGGCGCAACGGCAAGTGCACTCGGCCAAGCACTACTTTTCTCTCGTTTCTTTATCCTATTTTCCTCCGGTTCGCGCATTTGATCGGGAGGGTGGTTCCCAACGGAACCGCCCATAAATTCGGAGGAATTCAATGAAGAAATGGATATTGATGGCGGTCGTAATGGTGAGCGCTACCGGAATAGAAGCGGCCCCGATCCAGACCCTGCCAGGTCTGGTCGCGATTCGCTTTCTCGAAGTGAGTGGGACTACGAACACGTTTTCGTTCAGCCCGAATGATGCGCGCCTCACGACGCGCCTGGTCGGAACCGGCCTGAATGCATTCACTGCCGATTTCCTAGGAACTCCGGTCGAGCTCTACGACGTGTTTTATTCGAACTCGGCTGGAGTCCTCGCAGCCAACGGAGAGTTTATTACGATTGAGGCGACTTACCGCGTTGCGAATGGCGCAGGCATGAACATCGCGGAGGTAAACCTTGACTTTGGAGGGCTGGGCACGTTGAATGCGAATGCGGTCACCGCGTTCACCCCGGGCATCGCGGGCTATGTCGCCAATTCGCAATTGAGCGCGGCAGACGGGAATCCCAACATGTTTTCAACCTTCGGTCAAACGCCCGGATCTGACGGCACCGAGAACGTTCGGATGAGTCTGACCTTGGGATTCCCGGCTGCTCCCAGTGGCAACAGCGCTGTCCCCGAGCCGTCAACTTGGGCGATGATGATCGCCGGCGGTGGCTTGCAGACCTACAACCGGCGGAAGCGCTAACGACGATTCAGCCAATCGCGAATCCGGTCGATAACCGGCGCATAGAATTCCGGGGCGGGCCCCTTCCCGCCCTCGGCGTTCCATGCTTGTTGGGGAGTGGCGAGAGCCAGAAAGCCGTGATCCATCGGGAGCGTGAGAAGCTGCTTCGAGCGGCTTCTGATTTTGGCCAGGAGCGCCCGGGATTCGGCTTCGCTTGAGACGAAGTCGGCGGTGCCATACAACAACAGACCAGGTTCGCGAAGGGCCTGCCATGCAGCGGCGAGATCCAAGGCATTCCATTGGGTGATGTAGGCGGGGGGTGAATCGAAGTAGACGTCGGAGCGGCAAGCCGGTTGAGCGGCGACGATGGCTTTAGCGGATTCGCCGTGCTTGAGTAGACGGGTGAGGCACGAGCGGGCGAGTTCGAACTTGGCCGGTGGCTGTTGCCCGAGTACGGCCATACGCCGGCGCATCGCCACGACGTAGTCGTAGAACTTAGTGCCCATCGCTCCAGCCAGAACGATGCCCCGAAGCTTCCGTTCTTTGGCCACGAGAGGGGCGAGGCTCGCGCCGGCGGAGTGGCCAAAAAGAAAAAGGCGGTCGGGGTCGATGGCCGGATGCTCTTCGAGAAAGGTAAGGGCCGTTCGATAGGTCTCGACGTCAAGGTTCAGGTCAGATTGCGCCGAGTAGCAGGGCGGCCCGGTGCTGTCACCGACACTGGGCTTCTCGACCCGAAGGGTGGCGAAGCCACCGGCCGTTAGTCCGTGCAAGATCCGAGATTCCGTTGCATTGCGATTCGGTGATTCCTGGGTGCTACAGCCACTGCCGGGAAGGAACAGAATCGCGGGGTGCTTCCCTGCCCCGGACGGCATCGTGAGCAGCGTGCGGCGAAGGTGGTCACGAACCGCCAGGGCACCGTAGACGACTCCCGGCTCATCGGGCGGGGCCGCGCAGTGCAACTGAATATCGAGCGATCGGCCCGCGCGCCGAATGGAGAGCCGCAGCAAGGCGGGGGCGGTTCGACGGAGCAGCGGACGGACAAAGACGCCAGTGGCCTCGACCGGAGTGCCATCGACAGCGACGACGACGTCAGCCGGAAGCAATCCGGCCCGGGCGGCGTTACCATCACGGGCTACCGAACGGATGACCAGCGAGCCGTCCTCAGCCGCGAACGTAAGGCCGGCCGAGGCGAGGCGGGGAAGGGACTGGGCCAACAGCGGCGCGACACAGAAAAGCAGCGTCAGCGTGCTAGTTTGCATAGTATGGCTCGAGTGACGTGTGAATTTGAAGTGTATACCTACCAGATCGATTTTGCCCGTCATGTCAGCAATATCGTGTATATCCAGTGGTTGGAGATCGGCCGTTTGAAGCTGCTGGAAGAGGTGGGTCTGTCCGTTGCCGACGTCGCAAAAAGGGGAATCACCCCGATCGTCGCGGCGACCTCCATCGTCTACCAGCGGCCAGTTCATTTCGGCGACCGGGTGACGCTGGAAGCGTGGCTCGGAGACTTCGGAAAGGCCTCCGCAATGGTGCATTATCGACTCACGAATCAACGAGGCGAGGAGGTCGCCGAAGCCACCCAACGCGGGCTGTTTGTGCGGATTACCGACGGCAAGCCGGTGCGTTTAGGCGAGGAAGATCGAGTCCGATTTGCGCCGTACGTCGAGCGACGCAAACCGGTTCGCATCGACTAGCTACAGCACCCGGTCGTGCGGGAAGCCAGCGTCGAGCAGAGACTGCATCAGGCTCGCGATGTGCTCGGGGCCGCGAGTCTCCATCGTAATGTCGATCACCGTATCGCCAAGGTTTACGCCGTAGTAAGCGCGGTCGTGCAGCGTCTCGACAATGTTCGCGTCGTTCTCGGTGATCACATGGGTGAGCCGATGCAGGGAGCCCGGATGGTCCGGCAGGTGGATCCGGAGTCGAACGAGGCGCCCGTCTTTTACGAGTCCCCGTTCGATGATCCGGCTGAGCAGCGTAACGTCGATATTGCCCCCGCAGACGAGAACCCCGATGCGGCGCCCGGTGAGCCCGGTCTTGTCGTGCAGAACCGCCGCCAATGCAGCCGCGCCGGCCCCTTCCGCCAACGTCTTTTCGCGTTCGAGCAGCAGCAGAATGGCTTTCGCGATCTCCTCTTCTTCCACGGTGACAATCGAGTCAACATAGCGGCGGACGAGCGGATAGGTGTGGTCCCCGGCCCGGCGGACCGCAATGCCGTCGGCGACGGTGGTCGCCCGCGGGATCGTCACCGGCTCACGGTGTTCCAGCGCCGCGCGCATCGAAGGCAGCCGCGCGGTCTGCACGCCGATGATTCGCACGTCAGGCCGGATCGACTTTACCGCACATGCGAGGCCGCCGATTAGACCGCCGCCACCGATCGGGCAGACAATGGCTTCCAGCGTCGGTTCCTGGGCGAGCATTTCGAGGCCGAGAGTCCCTTGGCCGGCGATGACGGCAGGGTCGTCAAAGGCGTGAAGAAACGTCAGATTGTCGCTGTCGGCGCGACGACGCGCTTCGGCAAATGCGTCGTCGTAGTTGCTGCCGTGCAAGATAACTTCCGCACCGTAACGACGAGTAGCCGTCACCTTTACCCGCGGCGTGTGCAACGGCATGTAGATGAAAGCGCGGATGCCCCGCTTGGTGGCGTGGTAGGATACGGCCTGCGCGTGGTTCCCGGCCGAAGCGCAGATAACGCCGCGGGCCGCCTCCTCCGGCGAGAGCGTCAGGATCTTGTTCAGGGCTCCGCGCTCTTTGAACGAGCCCGTCATCTGGAGGTTGTCAAGCTTCAGGTAGATATCGTTGCCGGTGAGCTGCGATAGCTCTTCCGAACGGACTTGGGGCGAAAGGGAAACGGAGCCGGCGATGCGCCCGGCAGCAGCTTGGATTTGGGCAAGGTCAACCATCGCTCTATGATCGGTTAAATCCGCGAGGACCGTATCCGCGTTAGTCTCCACCGCCACAACCGCCGCCCCCGTCGCCACAGTCCCCGCCGCCGCTCTCGCCGCACTCGGAACTCGAAGAGCCCACATCGAGGCCGCTGATGTCACAATCAGCAGCTGCTTTCCGCTTCTTGCGGTCATCCCCTTCATCGGTAAATTGACCGGTAACAACCCGGACTACCACGGCGAGGACGAAGGCCGCAACCACGAAGGGGAGCACCCAATTGCCCGCCCAGATCCCGAGCACCGGCAGCACCACCGGAAAGACTTCGATAGACCGGAGCCGCCTCCACCAACTCGATTGCGGAAGAATCCAGTCCGCCGTAGCGGGCCAGAGGTCCGACGCCGGCTCTTCGCCAAACTCCTGCCGGTAAAGAGCTTTGGTGGCCTCGTACCAGTTCACGAACTTGGTCGCTTCGCTTCCGCCGCCCGCCGAGGGGTCATGGTGGAGCGGGCGGCCCAGCAGGCCGGCACAGAGGTCCTGCCAGTAAGACCGGGTGTAGACGAGGTGCAGGTGCCAGACTTTGTCGACCGCCTCAGAAGGGGTGACCGGGTTAGGCGAGACCGCCGCAAGGTAGACGAACCGCTTGTACTCAGCCACGGCTCGGGCCGTGTAGGTCGGGCTCCAGCGATTCTCCCGGCGAAGCCGTTCCGAAAAGGACGGCTCGAGTGGAAAGCGGATGAGCGATTCGTAGAGGTTCTGGTTTTGCATTGTATGTTCTCTTGTTCTGACCCCATTAAGCCTGGAAATGCTCGGGTCTTCCACTCTCTCTATTTTTCTGTAATATTAAATCCATGTTTCTGGAAACGCGACTCGCCGTGCTGGTTGACCCCTTTCAG
>Ga0163144_10007570_pt1 | contig 23777 bp, 19 predicted proteins | sample OliLak19BULKMAT1_FD_123175 | JGI IMG/M metagenome (GOLD analysis project Ga0163144, IMG submission 123175) | Freshwater microbial mat bacterial communities from Lake Vanda, McMurdo Dry Valleys, Antarctica - Oligotrophic Lake LV.19.BULKMAT1 | ecosystem: Environmental > Aquatic > Freshwater >...
CGCGCGCTGCGCCAGGCGGTGGACGGTCGTGACGAGCGCGTCGCCGGACCGCGGGTCCAAGACCTTCACGCCCATGCTCCACTTGGCCATGATCCGAGAGAGCCCGAGAGAGATGAAGGCGCCGCCCATGCCCCAGACGAGGCAGAACATCGCGAGCGAGCCGTAGTCGATCCCGCGCGCGGTCAGGTAGGGGCCGACGCCCAGCAGGCTCAGCACCAACGAGATCGTGACGACGACCAGCAGGTTGACGGCCATGAACAGGCCGACGCGTTTGATCATGTTCATAAGTGTTTTCTCAGCTCTCCTTGATTTTAGGAAATAACATCGACGCGATCACCCCGCCGGCGAGGATCACGACGATCATCAGCAGCACCCAAAGCGTGAAGTTTCCTCCCAGGACGGCCTTGAGCCACGAGTGGGCGAGCATCTTCGTGCCGACGAGGAGCAACACCAGGGCCAGGGCCGTTTTCAGGTGATGGAAGCGGTCGATCATGCCCTCGAGCGCGAAATACAGGCTGCGCAGCCCGAGGATCGCGAACACGTTGCTCGTGAATACGAGGAACGGGTCCGTCGTGATCGCGAAGATCGCAGGGATGGAGTCGATCGCGAACACCAGGTCGGTGAACTCGACGACGATGAGGGCGAGCAGCAGGGGCGTCATCATCCAGGTCCCGGGCTTCGCGCGCTCCACGGCGTGGTCCAGCTGTTCGTCCGCGCCCGGGACGGGCGCCTCGTGAGAGGCCTTGGTGCCCGCCTTCACGAAGAAGTGCTCGCCGTGAAAGCGGTCGGTCACCGGCATGAGCTTGCGCGACCACTTGAGGACCGCGCTGCCCGACGGGTCGCCGTCATCCTCCTTCATTAAGAGCATCTTCAGGGCCGTCAGGATGAGAATGCCGCCGAAGAGGTAGATGGTCCAGGAGAAGCGCGCGATCATCTGGGCGCCGACGGCGATCATGGCGCCGCGCATGACGAGGGCGCCGAGGATGCCCCAGAAGAGCACGCGGTGCCGGTACAGCGCGGGCACCTTGACCATGCCGAAGACAAGCGCGATCACGAAGATGTTGTCCACCGAGAGCGACTTCTCGATGAGGTAGCCCGTGAGGAACTTTAGCGCCGCCGTGCGGCCGTCATTGTGGCCGAGCGGATTGTCGGTGGACACCGACATGAGGTCGAGGGTTTGCCCGATGCCGAACCAGTGGCTCTCATAAAGGAAGTACACGACGACGGTGAACGAGAGGCCAAGCGTGATCCACGCCGCCGACCATTGCAGGGCTTCCTTGGTCTTCACGACGTGGGCGGTGCGGTGGAAAACGCCTAGATCGAGGGCAAGGAGGACGAGGATGAAGGCGATGAACGAGGACCATATCCAGATCACGAACGCTCCGTGAGGCTGTGCGCCGCGCGAGCCCAAATAAAAAAACCTCGCGCGTGCGCGCAAGGTCTTGATCGGCCCTTTCGGGACCCGCTGGACCGGCCCTTTCGGGCGTCTTGACGATCCAGCGGCCGAGGATCTACTCCCCTTACTGGTGAGACTATAACATAGGTGACTGAATTTGTCAAGTATCCCGGACACACCGCGCACACAATTTCTTTTCACCGTCGCCATGGGATCGCAACGGCTCGGAATGCCACACTGCGCCCATGACAAATCGAATCGCGGTTTACCTGGCGGCCGCCGTCGCGTGCGGCTGCGGAGGCCGCGGTGCGACTCGTCCGGCCGAGGCCGTCCCGACGGCTGAGGTCGCGTCCGGCTCCGTCTCCGCGCCGCGAGCCGGCGCCGCAACGGAGGCGGAGGCGGCCGCCATGGCGGCCGCGATGCGCGACGGCTCCAAGTCCAAGCTCGACTACAAGGTCTCGGCGGCCGACCTCATCGCGGTCACCGTGTACGAGGTCCCGGAGATGAACCGGAGGGTCCGCGTCAACGCGAGCGGCCAGGTGTTTCTTCCGCTCGTCGGGGCGGTCGACCTCGGGGGAAAGTCGATGGGCGCGGCCCAGAGCCTCATCGAGAAAAAGCTCGCGGCCTACGTGGTCAAGCCGCAGGTGACCTTGTTCATCGAGGAGTACGGTAACCGCCGCATTTCCGTGATGGGCGAGGTCCAGCGGCCCGGCACGTATGCGATCCCGACGGAGTCCCGCATGACGATCCTGGAGGCGATCAGCACCGCCGGCGGCTTCACGCCCGTCGCCGCCCAGGACAAGGCGCGCGTGCTCCGCTACGTGAACGGCTCGCCTGTGAAGTACACCATCGACGTGCGCAACCTCGCGAAGGGCGAGAACAAGGAGGAGGACATGGTCCTCGAGCCGAACGACGTCGTTTTCGTGCCGCAGAGCCTGTTCTAGATCATGAACGCCAACCCTCCGGCCGACGACGCCGACATGTACGGGTACCTTCGGGTTCTCGCCCGCCGTAAGATGACGATCTTCCTCGTGTTCATGACCGTTTTCTCGATTATGGCCGCGTACGCGTTCCTGACTCCGCCCGTCTATCAGGCAACGTCGATGGTCAGCGTCGACAAGATCGAGGGCGATCTCTCAGTGAAGACCGACCCGGGGCAGTCGGACGAGGGCTACTTCGAAACCCAGTTTAAGCTCATCACGAGCGAAACTCAGCTGCGCCGCGTCTACGACGACCTGAAACTCCGCGAGGCCGAGGAGTTCAAGGACGGGCTTCGCAAGCTCAGGGAGAAGGTCGCGGTGCTTCCGCTGCCGCGCACGCGGCTCGCGTCGGTCACCGTCGAAAGCAAGGACGCTCGCCTCGCGGCGGCCATCGCGGGCGCCCTGGCGCACGCGTTCGTCAAGAAGAACCTCGACAACCAGCTCACCATGCAGAAGACCGTGCTCGGCGCGCTCGAGAAGAAATCGAAGGACGGCGACGCCCGCATCCTCATCGAGTCGCTTCCGGCCGTGGTCAATAACAAGCTCATCCAGGACGTGAAGGCCCAGATCTTCACCGCGGAGGCGCAGCTCGCGGATCTGCGCACGCGCTTCACGGACAATTACCCGGCCGTCATGGCGCTCGAGTCTCGGCTCCAATCGATGCGGCTGGTGCGCGACCGCGAGCTCGACAACATCCTGGCCAGCCTCAAGACGGAGCTCTCGGGGCAGATGCGCGCGAACAACGTGCGGGTCGTCGATGAGCCGGCGGTCCCCGATCGGCCGATCCGCCCGCGCAAGGCGCTCGCGCTGCTGCTGGGCTTCGCGGGCGGCCTTGGTCTGGGGGTCCTCGCCGCGCTGCTGATCGACACCTTGGATCAGACGATTCAGACCCATCAGGACATCGAGCACCGGCTGGGGCTCGCGTTTCTCGGCCTGATCCCTCAGTCCCGGCGGGAGAAGGGGGCTAAGATCTACGCCCCGCTGGTCGCGGACGCCGTCACGCCATCGAGCGAGGCGTTCCGGAACCTGCGCACGATCGTGGGGCTCGCGAACCAGGCCTCGACGGACCCTTTCCTGCTGGTCACGAGCACGCTCCAGGCGGAGGGCAAGAGCTTCATCGCCACGAACCTGGCCGTCGCGCTGGCGCAGGTCGGCCAACGGGTGCTCATCGTGGACGGCGACCTGCGCCGTCCGACCCAGCACCTGAACCTGAGCTCGCCGGCGAAGCTCGGGCTCAGCGACTTCCTGTCCGGCGGCGTTGCCGATTTCGGGAACGTGGCGCTGAAGACCGGCGTGGCGAACCTCGACTTCATGCCTTGCGGGACGCGGCCCAAGAACCCCGCCGAGCTGCTCAATGCCGAGCTTATGGCGAAATTTATCGCGTGGGCTCGTGGGCGCTACGCGCGCGTGATCGTGGACTGCCCTCCGGTCTTTCCGGTGAGCGACGTGCTCCTCTGGGGGCGCCACGTGAACTCGACGATCTTCGTTGCACGCTACGGCCGCACGCGCGTGCCCTTGATCAAGACCGCCTGCGCGCGGCTGCGCGTGGGCGGCGTCAAGATTCTTGGGGGCGTGATCAACGGCGCCAGGATCGGCATGACGAGCTACGCCGACGGGCGCTACGCCGAGCATTATTGATGGCGGGCCCCGCCAGCACCGCCGGGACGCTCGTGCGAGGGTCTATATTCCGAAATCTGGACTTGCTCGTGCTGCTCTCGGTCACGTTCGTGATCACGCCCTTCGTCGTGCGCTCGCTCGGCGATCGGATGTACGGCTTCTGGACCTTGCTGGGCACCTTGATGGGCTATTACGGCCTTCTGGACTTCGGCCTATCCTCCGCGGCGGCCCGCTACATCTCGCATTCGCTCGGGAAGGGCGACACGGAGGAGCTCAACGCCGTCGCGAACACCTCCTTCTTCCTATTTAGCGTCATCGGAGCGGCCGCGATGCTGGCCGCCGTCGCGTCCGCGGCCGCCGCTCCGCTGTTTCTCGGTGATCCCGCGGAGATCGCTCTGTTCCGGCGGTTGATCCTCATCATGGGCGCGGCGACCGCGATTGGATTTCCGTTCCGGGTCTTCCAAGGCGTTCTGATCTCGTACATCCGCTACGACTCTCTCGCGGTGCTCAACATCGCTCGGACCTTGCTCACGAACGCGGGCATCTACTGGTGCCTGAGCACGGGCGGCGGCATCACCTCGGTCGCGATCATCACGTTGGTCGTCAGCGTCCTGCACAATGCCGGAATGTTCGCCGTCTGCCGGCTCCAAATGCCTTCCGTCCGGATCGTCTTCTTCCGTTGGCGAGGCGAGACCGTGCGCTCCATGTTCGACTACAGCTGGAAGACGTTCGTCTGTCAGCTCGGGGATATCCTGCGCTTCCAATTCGACTCGCTGCTGATCGCGGCCTTCCTGTCGGTCTCGATGATCACGCCCTATTTCATCGGCGCGCGGCTCGTGAGCGGGTTCGGCCAGCTCGTGACCAGCTCCGTCGGCGTTATGCTGCCTGTCTTCAGCCAATACGAGGGGCGGGGCGACTACGACTCGATCAGGACCGCGCTGCTGAAGGTCACGACCTTGAGCACCGTGCTGTCCGCCTTCGTCGGCATGAGCGTCATGTTCTACTCCAGAGCGTTCATCCTACGGTGGATGGGCCCCGGGTTCGAGAGCAGCCATATCATCGTGAACATTCTATGCGTCGGCGCGATCATGGGGCTAGCGGAGTATCCCGGAGTGCAGCTGCTGTACGGCCTGTCGCGGCATAACTATCTTGCGGTCATGAACACCTGCCAGGCGGTTCTCAATGTGTTCCTCAGCGTGGTATTCCTGAAGTATTTCAGCCTCTACGGCGTCGCGCTCGGCTCGACGGTCGAGACCTTGCTGTACACGCTGCTGATTCTGCCCATCTACGTCTGCCGCTTCGCGCAGCTGCCCGTGCGCCGCTATCTCTGGGATGCCCTGCTGGCTCCGCTGCTCAAGACCGCGATTCCACTCGGCGCCTACTTCTATTTCGCGCGGGGGTTCGTCCGGCCCGATTATTCGACGCTGCTCGCCTGCGTCGCGCTCCAGGCGCTCCTCTTCGCCCCGCTCGCGTACTTCTTCATCGTCGGCGAAGACGAGCGGCGGTTCATCCGGCGGGCGGTAGGCCTGGGGCCGACCAGGCGCGAGCGTTTCGGCTTCGGGGGAGAGCTCGATGATTCCGCCGGACTGTGACGCCGCGCCGGCGGACGCCGTACCCTCCGCCTTCGCGGCGGACGCCGCCATTAGCGGGAAGCGCGTGCTGGAGTTGGTGTATTACGTCTTCATCCTGCTGATCCCGCTCGAGACGCTCTCGACGATCAAGAAGCAGGACGGATCGACGGTCGCTTATCCAAGGCTCGTCGGCATGCTTCTGTTCGCGCTCGCGCTGATCAATTGGCGCCACTGCTTCCGCAAGCTGCCGCCTTCCTTCTGGATGCTCGCGTGGTATCTCGGCGTGCTGTCTTTGTCCCAGCTTTGGATCCCGCGGTTTCTCGATGCCCGCTTCGTCGACGAGCGCATGACCTTGCTTCAGATGCTCGCGCTGTTCATGATCTCGGCCAATATGTTCGCGGACGCCGGGTTCCGCATGCGGCTGCTGCGCTTCTACGGCTGGTGGGTCGGCCTCGTCGCCCTGCTGATGCTGTTCGGGGCGTTCGGCGGCGCGTCGATCCAGGTCGAGGGCCGCGACACCATCCTGGGGCAGGATCCCAACATCGCCGCCGTCTTCTTCGCCTCGGCGGCGATCTGCATCGCAGGGGACGGGCGCAACTTCGCCTCGCGCCGGTTCCTCGGGCGCGTCTTCATGGCGCTGGTCGCCATCTCGGCGCTGATCATGGGAATCCTCCAAACCGGCTCGCGCGGCGGCCTGCTCGTGTTCGCGACGGGCTTCGCGGGGCTCACGGTTTGCGGCACGAAGGCCACGTTGGGCAAGCGGGCGGCGATCGCCTCCTCGGTCTTCGCGGTGCTCGGCGTCGCGATCGCCATGCAGTTCGCCCTGAATACGACCACCGCCCGCAGGCTCACCGAGGCGTATGAGAACGGCGACACCGCGGGGCGGACCGTGATCTACCAGAAGGCATGGGCCATGGTCCGCGAGAGGCCGCTCCTTGGCTACGGCGGGGCCAACAACACCTTCCAGCTCGGCGTGGCCCTCGGCTACGCGGCGGGGGGGAAGAGCTACTACCGCGATACGCACAACCTGCTGCTCGCCGTGCTGACCGAGGTCGGATTGGTCGGAGCGATCCCGTTCGCGGGCGCGATCTTTTTCGCCCTCTGGAAAGCGGGGCGCTACGGCTACAAGACGGGCGACGCGGTTCCGTTCGCGCTCCTTTGCTCCCAGATCACGGCCAACACCTCCCTCACGGGCTATCACCAAAAGCTTTTCTGGATCATCCTTGCGGCCGCGGCCGCGTGCGGCCTGCCGGACGCTACGCCGCTCAATCGTGAGCAGGAGGAAGTCCTATGAAAGTTGCCATGGTCAGCGCGTTTCCCGACGATCCTCGCCGCATCGTGGGAGGGGTGGCGGGCGTCTCGAAGTATCTCGCCGACGAGTACTCGAAGTATCCCGACGTCCGGCTGACCGTCGTCGTCCCGCAGGGAACGCAAGGCCGCGAAACGCTCTGCCAGAAATGGGGGAGCGTGACCGTTTATCGCCTCGCGCGCAGGGGATTCTGGCGCTTCCTATCAGGGACGCCGTACGACGTCCTGGCCGGGAGAGCGCAGGTCAAGAGGTTCATGCGTCGCGTCGAGCCCGACATCACGCACTTTCAGGGAGCCACGTTCCTCGCGGCCGGCTACGGGCCGAGCAGCGTGCTCACGATCCACGGCATCGCCGAGAAGGACGCGATTTGGGAGACGCGCTGGTGGGGAGGGCGCTGGCTGAAATGGCTGCTTCTAAAGGTCACGGAGGATTTCGGCCGCCGGCGGACGCCGCACGTGATCCTCATCAGCGACTACGTGGAGAGCGTGCTGCCGGCGGACAAGCGCCGCAAGGTGTGGCGCATCGATAACCCGATCGCGGACTCCTTCTTCGATATCGCGCCGGCCGCGATCGCGGGCCGGATCTTCTACTGCGGGCGCATCATGCCGCGTAAGAACATCGCTGGGATGATCGAGGCGTTCGGCGCGGTCGCCCTCCTTGACCCCGGCGCTCGCCTCCGGATCGCCGGGAGCGCCGAGCCCGACTACCTGGCCGAGTGCCGCCGGCTGGTCGAGGCCCGGGACCTCGAAGGGCGGGTCGAATTCCTGGGCAGCCTGAGCGTGAAGGATGTGCAGGCCGAGCTGGCGACGGCGAGCTGCTTCGTGCTGCCTTCTTTCCAGGAGACCGCTCCCTTGTCGGTCGCCGAGGCGATGGCCGCATGCGTGCCCGTGGTCGCCGCGTCCGTCGGCGGCATTCCAGGGATGATCGACCACGGAAGCACCGGCTTTCTCGTCGACCCTTACGACATCAAGGAGATCAGCGAGGCGATGGGGCGCGTGATCTCGGACCGCGGGCTCGCGGCCGAGATGGGCCGCAAGGCGAAGCTCGCCGTCCGGGAGCGCTTCATGGCGTCCGTCGTCGCCGAGAAGACGGTGCGCGTCTACCGCGAAATCCTGGGCTGACGCTAGGGGGTGCATATGCGAATCTGCTTCATCTCGGCCGGAGCCTTCGCCCACGTCGGACCGTATCTCGACTTCTTCAAGAGCGCCGGCCACGACGTCGACTTCATCGCGCTCTCTCCGAGCCCGCCGCGCGCGGTCCGCGTGCACGACGTCGCGCTGGGCGGGGAGTACTCGCCGGTGAGCGGGAAATGGAAGTACCCGCTGAGCATGCTGCTCGCCCGGCGGCTCGTGGCGCGCCTGAAGCCGGACGTCGTTCACACGCATTACGCGACGAGCGGGGGGCTCGCGGGGCTCGTCTGCGGGTTTCGGCCCACGATCGTCACAGCGCATGGGACGGACCTCACGAAAGGCTTTGAATCGCCGGTGTGGCGGCCGCTGCTCAAGGCCATCTTCGCGCAGGCGGCGCGCGTCAACACCGTGAGCGCGGACCTCACGAGCAAGGCCGTGAGCCTGGGCGTCGCTCCGGAGAAGGTCCTCGAGATGACGCTTGGCATCGATACCGTCCGGTTTCACGGCGGAGGGCGACGCCCGCCCCGCCCCGGCGAGCCGCTGCGGCTGCTCTGCACCCGCCGCCTTGAAGCCGTGTTCGATCATCCCACGATCGTTTCGGCGCTCGCGATCCTGAAGGCGAAGGGCGTCCGGTTCAAGATGACGTTCGCCGGGGAAGGAAGCCTGCGCTCCGAGGTCGTTGCGCTCGTTGAGCGGAGGGGCCTCGGCGCTGCCGTTTCCTTCCTCGGCGCGGTCGCAGCGACGGACATGCCGGGCCTGCTCCAGGAGCATGACGTTTTCTTGTCCGCCTCGCGCTGGGACGGGACGAGCCTGTCGCTGCTTGAGGCGATGGCCTCCGGTCTCGTCCCCGTCGTGTCGCGCATCCCGGCTAATGAGGCCTGGCTCGAGCACGGAGCCGGCGGCTTCATGCATCGTCTCGGCGACCCCGAGGACCTGGCCGGTCGCGTCCTTCAGCTCGCCCGGCGTCCCGAGCTCGCGGCCTTGGCACCCGCGCTGAACCGCGCGCGAGTCCTGGCCGCCGGTGACCGTATGACGAACATGAGACGGCTCGAAGGCGTTTACGAGGGGCTGGTTCGCGGCGCGCGGTCATCCGCTCGACAATAAAAACGTTTCGCCGCCTCAATTCCAACGGAGGGATTTACGAGCTATGATCGCGGCATGAAATCTCCGGTCCCGGCGTCGAGGGCGCATCCGTTCGTGGCGGTCGTCGTTCCTTGCCGCAACGAGGCCGCGTACATCCGCCCGCTCCTCGCATCGCTGCTTCGCAGCGAGCATCCGCGGGACCGCCTCGAGCTCGTGTTCGTTGACGGCATGAGCACCGACGGCACGCGGGCGCTCCTCGAGGACGCCGCGAAGGAACACTCCTTCATCCGCGTCCTCGACAACCCCGGCATGATCGCCCCGACCGCGATGAACGTCGGCATCCGGGCGACGCGCGCGGAGATCGTCGTGCGCATCGACGCGCACTCCGAATATCCCGCGGACTATATTCCGCGCTGCGTTCAGCTGCTGCGGTCGGAGCCGAAGATCGGCAACGCGGGAGGGATGCCGATTCCGCTTCCTAACGGCCGCAGCCCGTGGGCCGCCGCCGTCGCCTTCGTCACGGCGCACCGGTTCGGGGTGGGCAACTCGGCGTTCCGGACGCGCCTTAGCGCGGGCTTCGTGGACACCGTGCCGTGCGGGACCTTCCATCGCAGCATGTTCGACGAGGTCGGGCTGTTCGACGAGCGCCTGACGCGCAACCAGGACAACGAGCTGAACGCGCGCATTCAGCGGGCAGGCTACCGCATCGCCTTCGATCCCTCGATCCGCATCCATTACCGCAACCAGCCCGACCTGAAGGGCCTGGCCCGGCAGGCCTGGTTCACGGGGATGTGGAACGTGTACACGGTGCTGCTCTTCCCGTACACGTGGAAGTGGCGGCGCTATGTCCCGATGGCCTTCGTCGCGTACTTGGCGGCCCTGGCGGCCGCCGCCGCCTTGGGCTCGCCCGCGGCGCCGGTTATGGCGCTGCCGCTCGCGCTTTACGCCGCCCTCGTCGCCGCGTGCTCAGCGGGCGCGGCGGAAGCCGGGCGCCTGCGCGTGGCTGCGACTTTCGTCTCCTATCACCTGACCTACGGAACCGGATCCTTCGTCGGCCTCGCCAACGTGCTGTGCGGACGCTGGCGGGCGGACCTGGGCCGGCCTTTGACGAAGTAAGGGGGAATCCATGGCCGATATCAAAGTACGCGCCGCCGCCGCGGCCGAAGCCGCCGCCCGGGCCGAGCCGAGACGCGCCGGCCTCGAGGTGCCTTTTCATCGCGCCAGCCTGGGAGAGGAGGAGCTCGCCGAGGTCGCCGCCTCCGTGAAGTCCGGCTGGATCACGATGGGCCCCAAGACGATGGAGTTCGAGAAGCGCTTCAAGAGCTACCTTTGCGCGCGCGGTGGGCTGCCCGAGGACAAGCTTCACGGGGCCGTGGTGAGCTCCGCCACGGCCGCGCTGCATCTCGCGCTGAAGGCGGTCGGGCTTCGGCCCGGCGACGAGGTGATTCTTCCGACGAACACCTTTGTGGCGACCGCTCAGGTCGTGACCTATTTCGGCGCGATCCCCGTGCTGTGCGACATCGAGGAGGATACGCACAACATGTCGGTCGTCGCGCTCGAGAAGCTTTTCACGAAGAAGACGAAGGTCGTGATCCCGGTGCACTTCGCGGGCCAGCCCTGCGACATGGACGAGATCATGGCAGCGGCGCGCAAGCGGGGCGTCGTCGTGATCGAGGACGCGGCGCACGCGCTGCCGAGCGAGTACAAGGGCCGCGTGATCGGGACCGTCGGCGACATCACCTGCTTCAGCTTCTACGCGACCAAGACCCTCGCGATGGGGGAGGGCGGCATGGTCGTCACGGGAAACGAGGAATACGCGAAGAGCGCGCGGATCAATCGCTCCCACGGCATCAGCCGCGACGCGTGGGACCGCTACACGCTCAAGGGAAGCTGGTACTACGAGGTCGTCGACAACGGGTACAAGTACAACACGACCGACATCAACGCGGGCATCGGCCTGGCCCAGCTGCGCCGGCTCGACGCGATGAACGAGGCCCGCGCGCGGATCGCCGCAGTTTACGACCATGCGCTCGCCGGCTCGAGCGCGCGCCTGCCCGTGGTTCGCGCCGACCGGAAGACCTGCCGCCACCTGTACGTGATCAAGGTCTCCAACCGCGACGAGCTTCACGAGAAGCTCAAGCAGGAGGGCATCGGGACGTCGGTCCATTTCATTCCGGTGCACAAGCAGCCGTATTACCGGGATACCTACGGCTTTCGCGACGCGTCGTATCCGACCGCCAACCGCGTCTATGAGCAGTCGCTGTCGCTGCCCATCTTTCCGGACATGGCGGCCGAGCAGGTTGAGCATGTCTGGCGCTGCGTCCTGCGCCATGCCCGATAGGAGGAGCATCCGCATGAAAGTATTGGTTGTCGGTGGAGCGGGCTACGTGGGAGGCGCGGTGACGGACCTGCTGCGCGAGAGGGAGTACGACTTTCGGGTGTACGACGCGCTGCTTTATGAGGAGTGCTATCGCAAGCCCGTTCCCTTCGTCTATGGGGACATTCGCAGCCGCGACCGGCTGCTGCCGCAGCTCAAATGGGCCGACGCCGTGATCTGGCTCGCGGCGCTGGTCGGGGACGGCGCCTGCGCCCTGAATCCGAAGGTGACCTCCGAGATCAATCACGACGGCGTCAAGTGGCTCGCCGAGAACTTCCATAAGCGGATCATCTTTACATCGACGTGCTCCGTATACGGGGCTCAAGACAGCGAGCTCGACGAGTCCGCGCCCGTGAACCCGCTGTCGATCTACGCCGCGACGAAGCTGGAGGCGGAAAAGTACCTGGAAGCGAAGCAGCAACTCGTCTTCCGCCTCGGAACGCTGTTCGGCATCGGCGACAAGTTTTCGCGCCTGCGCATGGACCTGGTCGTGAATACGCTGACGATGCGCGCCTCGCAGCTCGGGAAGATCACGGTGTTCGGCGGGGATCAGTTCCGTCCCCTGCTCCACGTGCGCGACGCGGCCCGCGCGATCGTGGACAACCTGACCTCCACGCACACGGGCGTCTACAACCTGATCCGGCAGAACGTCCGCATCGTCGATCTCGCCTATCAGATTCGCAATCACTATCCCGATCTCCAGATCGAGTCCACGCCCATGAAATTCCAGGATTCGCGGAACTACCGCGTGAGCGGCCGGAAGGCGGCCGACATCCTGGATTTCAAGCCGAGGGTGTCGATCGACGACGGCATCGGGGAGATCAAGGAGCTTCTGGACTCGAACCGGCTGCGCGATCTCGACAATCCGCGGTACACGAACCAGGCCTATCTGAAATTGTTCGCGACGCACGAGTCGGCGCGCGCCGACGGCGATCGCTGCGCTCCGGCCGCATGAAGGCCTACGAAGCGGGTCTCAAGAGGGCGTTCGACGTAGCGGCCGCGGGCGCGGGGCTCGTGGTGCTGAGCCCCGTCATGCTCGTGATCGCCGTGGCGCTGAAGCTGCTCGACCCGGGTCCCGTGCTGTTCCGCCAGACCCGCGCCGGCCTGCGGGCTAAGCCGTTTGAGATCCTCAAATTCCGTACGATGCGCGCCGGCGGCGGCGGCGCGCTGCTCACCGCGGGAGGAGACTCCCGCGTGACGCCCTTGGGGCGCCTGCTGCGGCGAACGAAGCTCGACGAACTTCCGCAGCTGATCAACGTCCTGCGCGGGGACATGAGCGTGGTCGGCCCTCGCCCCGAGGTGCCGCGGTACGTGGCGCTATTCAAGGAGGACTACGAGCTCATCCTGTCCGTACGCCCGGGGATCACGGACTACGCGTCGATCAAGTACCGCGATGAGGAGGCGGTCCTCGCGGAGTATCAAGACCCGGAGGTGGGCTACGTGACGAAGGTGCTCCCGGACAAGATCGCGCTCTACCGCCGTTACATCGACGAGGTCGGCTTCGCGACGGATTTGCGAATCATCCTCGCGACCGCCGCCAAGCTCGTGGCTCGCTGACCCATGAGCCTTGTCTCCTTGATCTACCACGACATCGAGCCGGCCCCCGCGGTCGCGCGCTACGCGATCGGCATGGGCCGGTTCCGGGAGCACCTCGCGGTCCTGCGCTCGTCCTTGCCCGCGGCGCCGGCAATCTTCAACGGGCCCGGCGAGCCGTCTGGATTCGCGCTGACCTTCGATGACGGGCATAAGGGCTGGCTGCTCGCGGCGGAGGCGCTCGAGGAACTCGGCTGGAGGGCGTTCTTCTTCGTCATCACGGGCGTCATCGGGGAGCCCGGGAAGCTGGAGCGGGCCGATATCCGCCGGCTCGCCGGGATGGGCCACGTGATCGGCTCGCATACGGTCGACCACCCGGGTCTGCTGTCCTGGCGCTCGGACGAGTACATCGTCGACCAATGGCTTCGTAGCCGAGCCGAGCTCGAGGATATCCTGGGAAGCGAGGTCACCACCGCGGCCGTCCCGGGGGGCTATTACAGCGAGCGCGTCGGGCTCGCCGCGGACGCGGCCGGCGTGAACGCTCTTTTCACCTCCGAGCCCGTCGCGCGGAGCTGGCGCGACGGGGGCTGTCAGGTCTTCGGCCGCTTCCTGACCCATCATTCGATGAGCGGGGAGCGTGTCGCGCGCCTCGCGGCGGGCGCGCCCGACGAAACGGCGCGTCAATACGTCGCGTGGAACGTGAAAAAAGCGCTCAAGTCCGTGACGATCGATCCGTATCGCGCGATAAAAATGTCGCCCCTTCGCAATAGCCAGGGTCGCCCCGCATGGCTATGATCGCGTCCATGAGACCGGCCATGCCGAAGGCGCTCCGCTGGGTGCTCGCCGCCGTCGCCATGCTCCTCGCCGGCCGCGGAGGGGCCGCGACCTATTATGTCGCGCCCGGTGGAAGCAACAGCAATCCCGGCACGAGTGCCAGCCCTTTCCAGACGCTCCAACGCGGCGTCGACGTCTCTGGGCCCGGCGACACGATCATCGTCAAGGACGGGACCTACGCGTCCGGGACGAGCATCAACAAAGCGGGCACCTCCGCGGCCTGGATCACGATCCGGGCGGAAAATAAGTGGAAGGCGGTGCTCAACTGTAATTTGAATTGCCACTCTCTCTTTAGCCTGGGCAGCGCGTCCGCTTACTGGGTGATCCAGGGCTTCGACATGTCGAACGGACGCAGCGCCGGCGTATTTTCGAACAGCGGCGGCGGCAAGAATATTCGGGTTGTCGGGAACCACATCCATCACATCGGCAACGTAACCGACACATCCTCTATCGGCATCATGGGGGTCTACACCGACACCGCGGCGAGCGGCTGGACGATCGACGGCAACGTGATCCATGACTGCGGCCGCACGGGCGGGCTCACCGGCTCGCACGACCACGGCCTGTATCTGCACGGCGCCAACTTCGTCGTTACGAACAACGTGTTCTACAGGGTATTCAACGGCTGGCACATCCAGACGGCGAACACCTTCTCGGGACGGATCATGAACAACACCTTTTATCAGTCGAACCTCTATCCTGGAAAGCTTGGTTCGATCGTGCTCTGGGAGCCGAACTCGAACGTCATCATCCGCAATAATATTTTTTACGACTCCGGCGCGGTCGCGGTCTACACCTACGCGCTGTCGATGTCGGGGTCCTGCAGCATCGACAACAACATCGTGTACCGGATCGGGGGCATTCCGTCCATTATCGACTCCCTGCCGGCCGCCTGCGTCGCGTCCAATAATCGCCTCACCGTGGACCCGCTGCTCGTCAATCCCACCGCCCTCGACTTCCATCTTCAGGCCGCCAGCCCGGCGGTCGACACCGGGTCTCCCTCCTTAGCGCCAACGACGGATCACGACGGCGCCGCGCGCCCGCAGAGCGCGACCTATGACGTCGGCGCGTTTGAGTACGGCGGCACGGCGCCCTTGCCGCCGCCACCCGCCCCAACCGGCTGCATCGTGAGCGCGGCGTCCTGGCAGAACGCGGGTTTCGCGGCGCAGACTGGCGGGTTCACCGTCTCGTTTGACGCGGTGCCCGGCGCGGGCAATATGGACGGCGTGGCGGGCATCTCGAACGGCGCGGCCGCCGACTATGCGGCGCTTGCCGTCGCTGTCCGCTTCAACAACGCGGGCACCATCGATGCGCGAAACGGCGCGGCCTACGGCGCCGCCTCAGCGCTTCCTTATATTTCCGGCCTCACCTACCGCTTCCGTCTCGTCGTCAACCTCGCGGCGCGGACCTACAGCGCGTATGTCAAACAGGGCGCGAACCCCGAGCTGTTGATCGGTTCGGGATATGCCTTTCGCACCGAGCAGGCGGCGGCGACGGCGCTGAACAACCTCGGCTTATTCGCGTCATCGGGAAGCGAGCAAGCGTGCGCGGTCTCGGCGGTCACGTCTGACGCGACGCCGCCCGCCCTCAGCGCGATCACCATCTCGGCCGTGAGCCAGACCGGAGCGACGATCGGGTGGAGCACGAGCGAGGCCGCGGACACGCAGGTGGAGTACGGCCCGACCACGGCCTACGGGGCGTCCTCGCCGCTGAACTCCGCGCTGACGACGACCCACGGGGTCGCCCTGAGCGCGCTGAGCGCCGGCACGCTCTACCACTACCGCGTCAAGTCGAAGGACGCCGCGGGGAACGCCGCCGTGTCGGGGGACCTCACGTTCACGACGGCTGCGGCCGCGGACACGACGCCTCCCGTGATCACCGGGGTCGCCGCGTCCGGCGTCACGCAGACCGGCGCCGCAATCGCGTGGACCACGAACGAGGCGTCCGACTCCCAGGTCGAGTACGGCCCGACCGCCTCCTACGGCGGCTCCACCTTGCTCAACTCGGCCCTCGTGACGTCCCACGGCGCGGCGCTGACCGGGCTCACGGCCGGCACGCTCTATCATTACCGCGTGAAGTCGAAGGACGCCGCGGGGAACCTCGGGACTTCGCCGGACGCGACCTTCACGACCACGCCTGGCTCCGTCGGGGCGGGCTGCGTCTCGAGCGCGGGCACCTGGCAGAACGCGTCCATCGCCGCGCAGAGCGGGACGTTCACCGTCTCCTACGACGCGGTCCCGGGCGCGGGGAACATCGACGGCGTGAGCGGCCTGTCTAACGGCCCCGCCTTGAATTACACCGCCCTCGCGGCCGTCGTGCGCTTCAACAACGCGGGCACGATCGACGCGCGCAACGGCGGCGCGTACGCGGCGTCCGCCTCGATCCCCTACGTCGCGGGGCTCACCTATCGCTTCCGCCTGGCCGTCAACCTGTCCAACCGCACCTACAGCGCCTACGTCAAGCCCGGCTCCGCGGCGGAGGTCCTGATCGGTAGCGGGTATTCCTTCCGTACCGAGCAGGCCGCCGCTTCCACGGTGAACAACGTGGGGCTGTTCGCCTCGTCCGGCAGTGAGCAGGTTTGCGCGATCTCCGTGGGAGCGCCGGCCGGGGACACGGCGGCGCCCGTCATCAGCGGCGTCGCGGCGTCGGCGGTGTCGCAGACGGGGGCCACGATCGGCTGGCTCACGAACGAGGCGTCGGACTCTCAGGTCGAGTACGGGCTCACCACGGCCTACGGCGCCTCCACCTTGCTCAACCTGGCGCTCGTCACGAGCCACGGCTCCTCGCTGGGCGGCCTCGTGCCCGGCGTGCTCTATCACTATCGCGTGAAGTCCAAGGACGCGGCGGGCAACCTCGCGACGTCGCCGGACGCGGTCTTCACGACCGCGGCCGCGCCCGAGGCTTGCGCGAGCAGCGCCGGCACGTGGGTGAACACGCCGCTGCCGCCGCGCTCGGGCACGTTCATCGTGGAGTTCGACGCGATTCCCGCGGCCACGAATATCGATGGAGTCATGGGCTTATCCAACGGCCCGGCCGCGGACTACGCGAAGCTCGCGGCGATCGTGCGCTTCACCAACGCGGGGACCATCGACGCGCGAAACGCCGGCGCGTACACGGCGGCATCGTCCATCCCTTATGCCGCGGGCCTCACCTACCGCTTCCGGCTTGAGGTGAGCCTTACGGCCCGCAAATACAGCGCGTTCGTCCGGCAGGGAGCGAATCCCGAGCGCCTGATCGGGGGCAACTACTCCTTCCGCACGGAGCAGAGCTCGCTGTCGTCGATCAACAACCTCGGACTTCTCTCTTCCATGGGAAGCACCAAGATCTGCGCCGCGACCGTCCGTTAGCCAATATTGGTGTCAAATATTGGTGTCAGGCCTACCGTTCTTTGCATAACTGGCCGAGTTATGCAAAGAACGGTAGGCCTGACACCAAAGCGATGACACCAAAGCGATCAAAGCGAATCAGCCGGACATACATGACTAAAAAGGTCGAGAATGCTACACTGTCGTCATGGCCGAGCTCTCCGTCGTCGTGCCCGCCTTCAACGCGGGCCGATACCTGAAGACCGCCGTCGATAGCCTGCTCGCGCAGCGCCTATCCGGCCTCGAGGTCGTCGTTGTGGACGACGGCTCCACGGACGGGTCGGCCGCGGCGGTTGAAGGTCCGGGCGTGCGCGTCGTGCGCCAGAAAAACCGGGGCGAGGCCGCCGCGCGCAACGCGGGCGTCAAGGCGAGCGGTGCCCCGTTCATCACGTTTCTCGACGCCGACGATGTCATGGCCCCGGGCGCCTTCGCCCCGCGCCTCGCCTATCTGGCCTCCCGTCCGGAGGAACTCGCGGCGGGGGGGCTTCCGTCGCGCCTCATCGACGAACAAGGCGGCGTCGCCGGCGAGGTGTTCGAGCGCATGGCGGCCAAGCATTCCTTTCCTTTCCGCCTTGACCGCGAGTTCTACCGCTCGGGACTGTTTTTCCCGGTCTCCTGCTCGCTTTACGTCTATCGCCGGGAGGCGTTCGACCGCGTCGGCCTTTACGACGAGACGCTGGCAGCCGCGCCGGATTGCGACTTTCATTTCCGCCTGCTGGAGGCCGCGAGCGTGCCCGTGCTCGCGGTGCCCGTCTTCGACCGGCGCATCCACGGCGGCAACCTGTCCTTGACGGGCGCGAACGCGCCCGCGTTTCGCCCCGAGATATTGTCGGCGGTGCGCGCCATCAATCGCCGCCACGGATTCGAGCCGAAGGTCATCACGCCGTGGGAGCAGGAGTACCTATGAACGGCGCGGTGCTCGTCACCGGCGGCGGCAGCGGCATCGGCGCGGCGTGCGCGGCCGAGTTCCTCCGCCGCGGGCGCCCCGTCGTGATCGCCGGGCGCTCGGCCGCGCGCCTCAAGGCGGCGGCGCGCGTGTTGGGCGCGCCGGACCGCGTCCTCGCGTTGGCCGGGGACGTGGGCGACGAGGCCTTCGCGCGCCGGGCTTTCGCCGCCGGTCTAAAGCGCTTCGGCTCGGTCGAAATCCTGATCAACAACGCCGCTTTGCTCGTCAAGAAAAGCTTTCTCGACACGACCGCGGCCGAGTGGGACGCCGTCATGCGCACGAACCTGCGAGGGCCGTTCCTTTTCAGCCGCGAGCTCGCACGCGCGCAGGGGAAGGTGATCGTCAACATCGGCTCGCTCGGCGGCGTCCAGGGGACCATGAAGTTCCCGGGGCTCGCCGCTTACACCGTCAGCAAGACCGGGCTCTCGGGGCTGACGGCCGCGCTGGCGGTCGAGGCCCGGCCCCTCGGCGTGTCGGTCTTCTGTGTGGCGCCCGGCGCCGTGAATACGCGGATGCTGCACAAGGCGGCTCCGGGGCTCAAGGCGGGCGCCGAGCCCGCGGATATCGCGAGGGTCGTGGCGAGCCTGGCGCTATCGGACTCTCCGGAGATCTTATCCGGCTCGATCATCCCCCTGGACACCAACCGATGAGCCAACGAGCGTTCGTGACGCGCCGCATGTCCTTCTCCGCCGGCCACCGCCTGCATAACGACGCGCTCTCGCCCGAGGAGAACAGGCGCCTCTACGGCAAATGCAACAATCCCAACGGGCACGGCCACAACTTCGGCGTCGAAGTCACCGTCGCGGGCGTGATCGACGCGCGCACCGGCATGGTCTTCAACCTTCGCGACCTCAAGGCCGTCATGGTCGAGGTCATTGAGAACGGCCTCGACCACAAAAACTTGAACCTCGATGTCCCCGCATTCAAGGGAGTGATCCCGACAGCCGAAAATATCGCGGTCGTGCTCTGGGGCCTGCTCGCGGCCCGCCTCCCCGCCGGCGCGCTGCACGAGATCAGGCTCATCGAGACCGAGAACAACTACGTGACCTATCGCGGCGGCTGAGCCTTACATCCGGCCGTGGCGAATGATGGCCGCGATCAGCCAAAGGGCCATCAGGGCGGACAGCAGGAAGCCGCCTAGGCCGAACGCGGGAATGCCGTTCCATAAGGGCGGCAGGCGGGCGTGCACGAGCAGCGCGGAGCCGATCACGAGCGCCGCCAGCATGATCGAGTAGGCGAGGCGGTTGCTCGCCTGGTCGAGCTCGTTTAGGACGGGGTCCAGTCCCTTGTGCTCGAACTCGATCATCAGGCGTCCTCGCCGGGCCTGACGGAAGATCTCGCGCAGCTCGGCGGGCGCGGACGCGAGCAGGTCCAAGGTTTCGCGGCCGGCCTCGGCGACGCGCTCCGCGACGCGCTCCGGAGAGGTTCTCTCGTCGTGCACGCGGCGCACGTAGGGCTCGCTCGCCGAGATCACGTCGAAGGCCGGGTCGAGCCGCCGCGCGAAGCTCTCAAGCTCGGTCAGGGCTTTGACCATCAGAAAGAGATCCGGAGGGATGCGCACGCCGTGGCGTGCCGTGGTCTGGAAGAGCTGCTCGAGCATGCGGCCCAGGCGCCACTCGGCCAAGGGCCGGTAAGCGTACTGGTCCATGAGCTCGGCCATGTCGGACTCGAACTCACGCAGCTCGGGCTCCACTTCGTATTCGGCGAGCGCGAGCAGCGAGCGCGTGAGCAGGCCCTCGTCGCGCTGGGAGACGGCCAGGATGACGTCGGCCAGGTTCTCGCGCGTCGCCCGGTCGAGCCGGCCCGTCATCCCGAAATCGACGTACGCTACGACATGGTCCGGCTGAATGAACAGGTTGCCGGGGTGCGGGTCGGCGTGGAAGAACCCGTGCAGGAAGATCATCGCGAGGTAGTGGTCGGCCATGTTCTCGGCCGCGATCTTCGGATCGAGCCCGGCGCGCTCGAGAGCGGCCGGACTATCGGCCTTGATCCCGTACACACGCTCGAGCGTCAGCACGCGCGCCGAGCTTAAGGACCGGTGGACCTCGGGGGCGCGGACCGTCGGGTCGTGGGCGAACTGCCGGGCGAACCGCTCCGTGTGGGACGCCTCGAGCCCGAAGTCCATCTCCCGGTCGAGCGAGCGCGCGATCTCTCCGATCGCCCGGGACGGCCTGCGTTTATGCCATTCGGCGCTGTGCTTCTCGGCCGCCTCCGCGAGATGGGCCATGATCTCGAGGTCGATCGCGACCGCGCGGCGTATGTCGGGCCGCTCCACCTTAACGACGACCTCTCGCCCGTCGTGGAGCCGGGCCGCGTGGATCTGAGCGATGGACGCGGCCGCGAGCGGCCGGTTGTCGAAGCTCGAGAACAGGGACGAGACCGGCCGCCCGAGCTCCTCCGCGATGATGCGCCGGGCGTCCGCCGCGGGAAACGGCGGGACGTGATCCTGCAGGTTCGCGAGCTCGCGCAGATAGTCGGTCGGCAGAAGGTCCGCGCGCGTCGACAGATATTGGCCGGCCTTTACGAAGGTGGGACCGAGCTCCTGGAGCGCCAGCACGACCCGCTCGGGCCGGGAGATCGTCTCGACGTGGCGGCGATGAGCGAGAACGTGCAAGCCCGACGCGAGGAGCGAGTCGAGGCGCAACGCGTGGAGCAGGTCGCCGAAGCCGTGCTTGGCGAGGATCGCGGCGACCGCACGATAGCGGTTCAGGTGGCGGTAAGTCCGCCCCAGGACCTGCAGGCCGCCCATTGGTTCCTCCCGCGCTATTCGACCTTGACGCTGCGTCCCGACTGCACGTGCGCGCGCGCGATCGTCACGCGCAGGACGCCGTTGCGAAAGATCGCCTTCGCGGACGCGGGCTTCACCTCGTCGAACAGTCGCACGCGGCGCAAGAAATCACCCGAGGGCAGCTCGCGCCGCGATCCCTTGTGGGAGCGCATCTCCTGCCGGCGGCGGCCGCTCACGGTGAGGGACGTGTCCGTGATGTTGACGCGGATATCGGAGCGGTCCACGCCGGGGAGCGCGAAGGAGACGATGATCTCGCGCCCGGTCTCCTCCTCGTCGGCCTCGGGGACCCAGACGGGGAGCTGCCGGCTGGTCGCTTCGGCGAGGCGCGACATCAGCATGGCGCGCGCCGGGTACCAGCCTCCCGCGACGGCCTGCTCCACGCCCTCCAGAATGTCGGTCACTGGCTCCCACGCGGAGCCGTTTCTCACGCGCTGAGCGCGCTTTTGTGAAGTCATGGCGTCCTCCTCAACCCTTCACGCGCGGGGATGCAACGCGGCGGCCATGCTTTCGCTCCGGCCTCTCCCAGAATCGCACGTCGTTGCGGCCGACCTTCTTGACGAGGTACATCGCCCGGTCGGCCTTGGCGATCAAACGCTCCGGCGACGAAGGTCCCTCGAGCATGGCGCCGCCGATGCTCGCCGAGGTGACGGTCCGTCGGCCGCGTAGGTTGAACGGGCGGCGCATGACGCGCAGGATCTTCCTCGCGACTCGTAAGGCGTCGCCGCGGCCCGACACGGGGTTGAGCAGGACCGCGAACTCGTCTCCCGCCCAGCGCGCGACGATATCCGTGCGGCGCACGCAGCCCCTGAGGCGCGCGCCCACGGCCATGAGGAAGGCGTCGCCCGCCGCGTGGCCCCACCGGTCGTTGATGTCCTTAAAGTGGTCGATATCGAGGAAAAGGACGGCCAAGCGCCTGTTGCAAGGGCGGCTCGCGAGCGCCCGTCGCAGTTGGTCGTGGAATAGGCGGCGGTTGGGCAGGCCTGTGAGAGCGTCGTATTGAGCGAGATGCTTGAGCCGTTCCTCGTTGAGCCGGGGACTCGTGATGTCGCGCGAGATCCCGATAAAGCAGCGCGTGTGGCCCCAGTCGTCCTTGATCGCGCTGATCATGAGCCATTCCAGATACAGCTCGCCGCTTTTGCGGCGGTTCCAAATTTCGCCCTGCCAGGCCCCGAACCGCTTGAGGTCGCGCCACATCTTGACGTAGAAATCGTGGCCGTGCTTGCCGGAGTGCAGCAGGCGCGGGTTGCGTCCAACGAGCTCGGCGTGGGTCCAGCCGGTCACGGCGCAAAAGGCGTCGTTGGCGATCATGATCGTCCCTTCGGGATCCGTGAGGACGACGCCCTCCCGCATGGATTGGATCACCTGCCACGCGGTGATCGACAGCGCCGGCGCGGTCGCCTTGGCCATTACGTTTAACACGCAATGAACCTGCCAGCCGGCTGGTGGAAGGATTGTTGCTTTCACCAGGGTATGACCACAGCTCAAGAATCCAAAGCCCGGGAACGGGCTTGGCACGGCATGTCGCCAGACGAGGCGCTCGACGCCTTGGGCTCGTCGCGCGACGGGCTCGGCGTGGAGGAGGCCGCGGCCCGCCTCGCGCGCGACGGCCCCAACGTCCTCGTCGAGGCGAAGCGCCGCTCGGCCGTCGCGATCTTTCTCGCCCAGTTCGCGGACGTCCTCGTGCTCGTCCTGCTCGCGGCCGCCGTGGTCTCGGGACTTATAGGAGACGTCGAGGATACGATCGTGATCGGCGTGATCCTCGTCCTGAACGCCGCGATCGGCTTCGTGCAGGAATATCGCGCCGAGAACGCGCTCGCCGCCCTTAAGGCGATGGCCGCTCCGACGGCACTCGCGCGGCGCGGCGGGGCTCTCTCGACCGTCCCGGCGGCGGAGCTCGTGAAAGGCGACATTGTGGCGCTTGAGGCCGGCTCTGTCGTGCCCGCGGACGTGCGGCTCATAGAGGCCGTGCGCCTGGGAGTCAATGAGTCCGCGCTGACGGGAGAATCGGTCCCGGTGGAGAAGTCCTCCGCGGCCGATTCCGGGGAAGCCCGGGCGCTGGGCGACCGGCATGGCATGGCCTTCTCAGGCACGATCGTGACCGGCGGGCGCGGAACGGGCGTCGTGACGGCCGTGGGCATGGAGACCGAGTTCGGCCGCGTCGCGGGCCTGCTTCAGAGCACCGAGGAGGTGGGGACGCCCCTGCAGAAGCGGCTGGCGTCCTTCGGGCGCCGCCTGGCCGCCGCCGTTCTCGCGATTTGCGCGCTCGTTTTCGGGATGGGCATATTGCGGGGCGAGCCGGCGCTCGAGATGCTGCTGACCGCGGTCAGCCTGGCCGTGGCCGCCGTGCCCGAGGCGCTGCCGGCCGTGGTCACGATCTCTCTCGCCCTGGGCGCGCTCAAGATGGCGCGCCAGAAAGCGCTGGTGCGCCGTCTGCCCGCGGTCGAGACCTTGGGCTCCGTGACCTGCATCTGCTCGGACAAGACGGGAACGCTGACGCTGAACAAGATGCGGGTCGAGGAGGTCTATTGCGACGGGCGCCAGGCCGACGCGCTCGAGGAGGGGGCGCCCTGGCGAGGCCTCGCGGCGGCCATGGCCCTGTGCAGCGACGCGCGCGCCGACGCGAAGGGGCGCATCACCGGTGATCCCACGGAGACGGCGCTCCTGAGCGCGGCGCTGACCTCGGGCGCGGACGCCGCCGAGCTCGCGCGGGCCTACCCCCGCCTCGAGGAGCTGCCGTTCGACTCCGACCGGAAGCTCATGACCACCTTCCACGCGCACCCCGACGGCGGCTTCATCTCGTTCACGAAAGGCGCCGCGGAGAACGTGATCGCGGCGTGCCCGTCGGTCC
>Ga0163144_10007571_pt1 | contig 23777 bp, 25 predicted proteins | sample OliLak19BULKMAT1_FD_123175 | JGI IMG/M metagenome (GOLD analysis project Ga0163144, IMG submission 123175) | Freshwater microbial mat bacterial communities from Lake Vanda, McMurdo Dry Valleys, Antarctica - Oligotrophic Lake LV.19.BULKMAT1 | ecosystem: Environmental > Aquatic > Freshwater >...
ACACTGATCGCGGAGGCATGGCACTGGTACGATAATCTGCCACTGACCCATGGCGAACAGGCCGATACAGCAATGGGCTATCGCTTCCGCAATGCAGTATTAGGTTTGCTTGGCGCAGTCGATGATAAAGGCTTCGATGAGGAAGGCAACCCGAATCTACCACCATCGACATTCCAGAAGCGCCTGGAATCGATCCGTGAGGATTATGCCGATGCAACCTACTATACCTTCCAGAATATCCTCGACAGCCACGATACCAAGCGCCTGTTATGGAGCCTGACACCCGGCCAGGAGAATCGTGAGCAGAAGGAATTCAATGCGGCAAACGTGGCCAAAGGCAAGGCTCGCCAGTCGATTGCGGCATTGGTACAGATGACGGTTCCCGGCACGCCGACGATCTACTATGGCGATGAGGTTGCTGTCACTGGTGCCGATGATCCAGATGATCGCCGGACGTTCCCATGGCGAACCAATGCTGCCGGTGGATACATCAATACCAGAGATCCATTGTACTTCGATGCACTTGGCGATCACACGATGCTCAACTGGTATCGCAAGCTGGCACTCATCCGCAAACTGACGCCAGTGCTACGCCAGGGCAAAATGACCTTTCTATTGGCTGATGATACCAACAAGACGGTATCCTATGCGCTACGTCAGGGCGATAATCTGGCAATTATGGTGATCAATCGCAATGAGAACTCATCGCAGACGATCACTATTCCAACGGCTGCCTACCTGCGGAATGGTGTGACGCTGATTGATGCCCTGAGTGGGAAGATTGTCACAACCACCAACGGGAGCTTTAGCATAACGCTAGGTACGTTGCAGGGTGCGATCTTCATCCTGGTTCCGCGGCAGGATATTACCGGCCCGACGGCACCAACTGGCCTGACGGCATCGGCACAGAATGGTGTCACAAGTAGCGTGAATCTGAGCTGGAATAGCAATGGCTCGGCAGGCTACAACATCTATCGCAGCCCATTGCAGGCTGGCGGCTATGTGAAAATCGGCACTGCCAACGGTTCGAGCTATACCGACACCAGCGTGAATAATGGTACGACCTACTATTATACGGTTCGGGGTGTGGATGCGCTTGGCAATGAGGGTGCGGGCTCGAACGAGGCCAACGCAACACCAGCCTTCCCAATTGGCTATGCCGTGTTGCAATATCCAAAGACGATAACTCAGGCCATTACCTCCAGCTACACCACCGTCTATGGTCAGACCTATATTGATGGCTTGACCAACGCCGGTGGCGACCCAAGCAGCGTCCTGGCCCAGGTTGGCTATGGCGCACCAGGCAGCAACCCGGCAACCTGGACGACCTGGAAGCCGATGAGCTATAACGCTGGCCATACTGGCGATAATAACTATGAATACCAGGGTAGCCTGCGTGCCGAAGCCATTGGAACGTATGATTACCTGGTACGCTTCTCGGATGATGGCGGGCGCAGTTGGGCCTATGGCGATCAGGATGGCTTCTATCCTGGCGAATCAGGCACCGATATGCCTGGCGTGCTCATAGTGAACGCCAGCAGTGACACGACTGCACCAAGTACACCGGTTGCATCAATCGATTATGGCGCTGGTAGCCTGACCATCAACTGGAGTGCTGCAATCGATGCGAATGGTATCGCTGAGTATCGCATCTATCGGGGCACAAGTGCTGGTGGCGAGGGCGCAACGCCGGTTGCGATTGTGTCGGGTACGACGCTCAGTTTTGTTGATACAAGCGTGAGTGCGGGCAAAACCTACTACTACATCGTCAAAGCCTTTGATACAGCGCTGAATGCATCATCGGCATCGAATGAGGTCTCCGAGACCGTTCGAGCAAAGATTGTGCTTGTCACCTTCCGCGTGAGGGTTCCGGCCTTTACGCCGCCAGGCGACACAATCTATATCACTGGCCAATCGCAAGCTGTTTCACCCGATCCTCTGTGTGGCTATTGTGGTGGTAATGCCAGTACAGCAATGCACGAGACCTCCCCTGGCTCGCGTATCTGGGAGATTACGCTTGGCATCCCGGATGGCACACAGATCAATTACAAGTACACGCGCGGCACATATAATTTCGTTGAGGAGTGGGGCTCGATCACTGGCTTCACAAACCGCGTGAATTCGCTTGTCAAACCGAATAGCCCAACCGATCTGACCCAACTATTCGATGATACAAGCGATACAAACGCCGACGAAAACCACAGAGCCGTGCAGAACTGGCGTGATCCGCTGGTCTCAGGCACAACGCCAACAAATGGCGCTGTGGGTACGGCTCCGGCGGCGATCAATGTGACTTTTAACTGGGATGTTACGCCGGAAGCGGCAAATACGACAGACTTCAGCGGTGCTATTGCTGTCAGCCGCAATGGTACAGCAGTGGCCGGTATAGTCACCCACAATGCCGTGACGAAATCGCTGACGTTCACACCCTCAGCGACGCTCGTGGCTGGCAGCTATAGCGTCACCGTCGATCATATCGTCTCGTTGACACAGCAGAACGATGGTGTAAACATTCGGACGCCATACACATTCACCTTCACGGTGAATTAGTTGGAGAGCCGTATCAGCGGCGGCAAAGCCGCTGCTGATACGGCTAAAAAGGTTGATTCTATCACCCATCCAATAGCCGCAGGCTGAAGCCATGCGGCTATTTCTCATCCTCCACCAATGTTGCCATGCTATACTAGCAAACCTCACAATGGATATATGAGGTGGAATGTGCAACGAGCATTTTCGGCAATATCTGGTATGCTGATCGCCACATTATTGTTGGCAATTGGCGAAAGTGTTCGCACTCCGGTTGATGCACATTCATTGGCTGCTATTCCAGCGGCCAGCCAAGCACAAAAGAACCCAACACTCACGCCAAATGCGGAACCATATCGATCTCCGATTCCGCTGCCAACGCCGACGCCGAGGCCGATTGGGGTAGCTCCACGGGTTGCCATTCAGGTTGGTCATTGGAATTCAGATGAACTGCCAGATGAACTGGCTCGCTTGCGTACATCGACAGGTGGGCACTCCGATGGCTATGCCGAAGTCGATCTGAACCTCCTGATTGCAAAGCGGGTCGAAAAGCTGTTGACCCAACGCGGGATTGTGGTGGATGTGCTGCCTGCCACGGTTCCACCAAACTATGATGCTGATGCATTTGTGGCCCTGCATGCCGATGGTTCGACGAGCCGTGGGGCGCGTGGCTACAAAGTCGCTACGCCATGGCGCACATCACGAGCGGCCCAACAGTTATCTGATGCAATCGAACAAGCCTATGGCAATGCAACCGGCCTGCCGTTGAGTGATGCGATTACATTCAATATGCGTGGCTATTATGCCTTCAGCTTTCGCCGCCATACCCACGCCGTTGCACGAACCACACCAGCCGTGATCCTGGAGATGGGGTATTTGACCAATGCTGCCGACCGAGCATTTATGTATGGCCGCGCAGATACAGTTGCTGCTGGCATTACCAATGGCATTATGGACTACCTAAACACCCGCGATCCGAATGATGGTGCCGCATTATTACCACCGGATTTCCCAATGTATCGGATCGCAACAAATAATGTGCCCATTCGATCTGCTCCCCGTGATGATGCGCGGATTCTGCTGCGCGCCAATCTGGATCAGCGCCTGATGCCATTTCAGGAGAAGAATGGTTGGTTAGAGGTTGTTGTTCGTGGCGAGTGGCGTGTTGTGGGATGGGTTCGTATGGATGCTGTGCTTGCTACAAACGAAGCGCCACCAACGCCACCACCAGCAACCGATGGCTCTTGACCTCGCTCTAACAATCCTATGTGAGCCATAAACCGTGCGATCCTCAGCGCATCGGGGTAGCGTAAACCCTTGACTAGTTGCACCTGATTTTATAACCGCGATAGGATTGCTCTATGCTCGTGGTTGCGCTTGATAGTGTTCATACACTCGCGGATCTCGAAGAACAGCAGATGGTTGAATTAACCCACCAGGAGCAGCCTGGGGTGTGGCTCAGGCTGCTGATCGATGGTTTGCTGCTTGAACCGTTCCTGCACCCTGGTGATCCAACCTGGCGGTGGCGTTGGAATCCGGGTGCTGCATCTGGTGTACACCTGATTACATTGCATGTTGGTGAGGACGAGCAGGCGCTGATAGTGCGGGTGCTTCCACGCATGCTCGACCGTGAGCGCTATGAAGTTCTGCTTCATGATCTGCGTCTGGCTGCTCGTGATCTGGCCTTAATGCTTGGCGGCGCATTCGAGGATGCTTCTGCTACTCCCTATTTGCCGCAATCATCACAATTGGGTGAACCGCGTGGCATCTTGCTTGCCTATTACACACTGTTTGAACAACGCCTCGATCTGTTCATTCGTGCCGTTCAGCAGATTGCGGCTCGTCCGCGTGATCATCTGCGGGCCGAATCGGAAGAAATTCCCTTTGGTCAGGCGCGCACCTTGGATGCATCAGCGCCACCATTGAGCTTTGAACAGGTGCCGCCAGCATTTGCGCCCCAGCTTCAGGAGGCAATTCGTCCTGGTGGTGGAGTGTTGCCAACCCATAGTACACAGCGCCGCAGCCGCCCGAATATGGATACCTATGAGCATCGCTTGTTGAAGCGAACGATTGATCTGTTATTGCGCCGTGTGCAGCGCATCGAAAGCGCGGCGAAAGAGGAAGCCGAGCGATCTGGCACGAATCGTCGAGCAGCCGAGATGCAGCGAATCATTGCAGGATGTGGGGCTGCGGCTGTGCAGTTGCGTGAGGTGCGTTCGTTAGCATTCTTGCGTGATGTTGGCGAACTCGATGCGTTTCGCGGCCCGACACCAGTGTTGCAGCGCGATGCTGCCTATCGTGAAGTCTATCGAACCTGGATGACACTGCGCCGTGAACCGCTACTGGCACCAGATGCGCCATTGTTCCAGATTCCGATTGCCGAATTGCCACGCCTGTATGAACTATGGTGTGCGCTACAGGTGGCGCTTGTGCTCACATGCGCCTCCGGGTGGGTGATTGATCATCAGGAGTTGATTGGTGATGGCGTTGATGGCGAACCGGTTGTACACATCGAACCGGGCGATTTGTTACGCATCCAGCGTGATCCATGGACAATAGTGCTGCGCTACCAGCCGCGCTATCGTCGATTGCATAATGGTTCCAGGGCACAATTGGGATCGCTCGACCGCCATACACGTGTGCCGGATCTTGTGCTCGAAGCGCATGGCCCCGATAATGCACTGCGCCTGTTGATCTTTGATGCAAAGTATCGTCTGGATGCCGATGGACACCATGTGCCTCTGGATGCTTTGGCCGAAGCATATGCATACAAGGGGTCGATTGGCCAGCTTGGCCAGCCATGTGTTGATGCTGCGTTTCTGTTGTATCCCGCTGAAGCTCACATGGAACAGTACCCAAGCCGTGTCGGTGCCATACCGTTGATGCCAGGTGCCTCCAGTTCACTTGCTGATGTGATTACTCATTGGATGGTGGGCATAGAGCAGGAGTCAGAAGTCAGGAGTCAGGAGTCAGAATAGCTATAGCAACGTGCAAAAGGTTGATGATATGGAGTGCGCAAGCCGCGCTTGCGCGCGTGGCAGCATGGCTGCCGCATTCCAAAGATTGGGATCAATATGACGAACCATTGGTGGACTTCTACCGTTATGTGCGAGTGCATCAGCAAGCACCATTCTTGGCTCTATGGTAGTGAGTATGGATGGCCTCCTGAAAGCTGAAGGCTGAGAGCTGAAAGCTCGCTTGCCCAGGTATTGCAAAACTATTTTTGCAATGCTACAATACTATATTGAAATACATCGATTGAGAGGCAGATTGTGCGAGCAGTACTATTGATCGGCTATGGAAGCGTGCTCCCAGGGATTGGTACTGCTATGATTCGGATTGCATCGCGGATTAGCGCAGCCGGCATTGCGCCAATTGCAGCAGCCGGGTTTATTGATGGGTGTCGCCCAACCTTTCGTGAGGCCCTAGAGAGCTGCATTGCCGATGGTGCAACGGATGTGATTGTGCAGCCCTATGCACTGGTTGAGGATGTGCCCATTCGGCGCGATCTCCGGCGGTTGTTGCTTGCTGCCTGCGAAGCGCACCCAAACATTTCATTGCGTCTTGCTCGCCCACTTGGTGATCATCCAGCGCTTGCACAGATTGCACTTCAGCGGGCCATGGAGGCAGATTATGCAGCGGCGCATGGCATGGATGGTTTACCATTGATGAGTGCGTATGAACATAATATACGTCGCCCGCCTGCGGCGCTTTACGCGCTACGAACGGATGGGCAGGGGCCTGAACTTATTGCGGATCAATGGCAGCCGCTCTTTCAGAATCATCCGACTGGACTGTTGCTTGTTGCTCATGGAAGCCTAAAACCAGCATGGGATTGGCCAATGATTGCAGCAGCAGAGTGTACACGCATGCATAGCCAGTATACTGTTGTTGGGCTCGGCTTTACGCATCATAATCAGCCGGATGTTGCCACAGCCATTGATCAGCTTGCTGCCCGTGGCCTGCATTATCTTGTGATTGTGCCATATATGCTGCAACTCACGGCTGAGGATACCGAGCAGTTGACCCAACAAATCGCAGATGCGGCAGATCGCCATCCTGATATCAAGCTCTTATTGACTGAGCATCTGAATTATGATCGCCGCTTACTGAGAGCCATTGCCGACCGAGTCAATGAGGTGGTTAGCGCTGATGTGAGGAAGCGCTGTGTGGCTGTATAACGCGAAGCTGTAGACGCTCCAACGGAGCGTCTCTACCTATGTTGGTATTACGGAAGTGGATGCCAGAGCAGCGATAGCACAATCGCCAGGATTGCCAGGAGCGCACCAAGGGCCGTTAATGCAACGGTTAGTTCCTGGATTTCGTGCTTGGTGATCAGATAGGTTGGCAAATTCTCAAGCACCGTCTGCAATTCATTGGCACTTTCGGCTGAATAATACTCCCCACCCGTCATAGCAGCAATCTGTTTGAGTGTCTCCTCATCGATGCCCCTGCGAAACCCGCCAAACCCGCCGCCGCCAAACCCACCACCGCCCCCACCAAATTGTTGGCCTGGATCAATACCACCAGCTCCACTTTCGGTGCCAAACCCAATGGTATACACGCGCACGCCACGATCAACGGCCTGTTGTGCTGCATCCAGTGGCTCAGGGCCTGTTGTACTCACGCCATCGGTCAACACAACGATAATATCTGGTACATAGGCACCTTGTGGTACTGGTATGATTTCTGGCCCTGTTGATGAATTACTTGTACTTGGCGCAACATTTGGGTCGATCTCCGCGATAACATCCAGCGATTTGAGGATACCGCTGCCGATTGCTGTGCCACGGCCTGTTGTAAGGCTTTCGATTGCCGTGAGTAATGCTTCCTGATCGCTTGTTGGCGGCTGAACCATTTCGGAGAAACCAGCAAATGCAACGATGCCGATCTGCGTGTTGGCCTTCTGGTTCTGAATGAATGATTGTGCCGCAGCCTTGGCTGCTTCAAGGCGGCTTGGCGGAATATCGGCAGCTCGCATACTGCGTGAGACATCCATACTCAATATGATTGTCGTCTGATTAGCAGGGACACTGACAATTGCGATTGGGCGGGTAAGCGCCAACATCAGGCTTGTCAGCGCCAGTAGAAACAGCGCAAACGGCAGATGACGCCGTAATCGTGAGTAGCGTGGTAGTGCTGCGCGCACTAAACTCAGGCTGGAATAGCGCACCGTGAATCGGCGGCGGCGGCGCAGCATCCAAACATAGGCCGCGATAATCAGTGGCACGAGAACCAACAATCCGAGAAACCCTGGCCAGAGTAGATCCATTGACGACCTCCGATGATCGCCCCTGCCTTGTGATTAGGGCAAGCGACTGAACCATAGTAGCGAACAGATACCGCCAATGAGTAAGATTAGCACACCAGCTCCTGCGAACAGGGCGGTGACTTCCATCTTTTCGGGTTTGACAACCAACTGCGCGTTCATATCATCATAGATTGTATGCAGATTCTGCTGGTTGGTTGGGCTGTAATAGGCACCCGAGGTAGTTTCTGCAATCTGTTGTAGCATTGCCTCATCGAGTTGTGTATGCACAGTGAACCCATTGACGCGCAGGCTCGTTCCTGCTGCGCTACCAATACCAACGGTATAGATGCGTACGCCACGCTCGATGGCAGCCTGCGCCGCGCTGAGTGGATCTGGGGTCTCGTTATTTTCGCCATCACTGAGTAGCACAATCACAGAAGATGTATATGTCCCTTGCGGTACAGGCGTTGGCGATGGCAGTGGCGTTGGTGTCAAATTACTATACAGCCGTGGAACTTGGCTTGTGTCTGCGCTGATCACCTTGAGCGATGCCAGTACCGCTTGCCCGATCGATGTGCCACGCTGTGGAGCAAGCCGGTTGATCGCAGCCAGGATGGCATCTTTGTCGTTGGTTGGTGCTTGCACGGCAAAGCCACTATCGCTGAATGCGACCACCCCAATCTGGATGTTGCGCGGCTGGCGCTCGATGAAATCGCGTGCGGCGGCTTTTGCTGCTTCCAGCCGTGATGGCGGGACATCTTCGGCTGCCATACTCCCAGAGACATCGAAAGTCAGTAGGATGGTGCCCTCTTGCCGTGGCAAACTGACGACGGTTTCTGGCCGTGCGAGTGCGATCAGCAGGATGGTGATGCCGATCAGGAACAGCAGCGGTGGAATATGGCGGCGCAGCCCAAGCATCTGCCCTGCCGCTGCCTGAACAAAGCCAAGGCTGCCGAAGTTGGCCACGATTCGCCGCCGCCGCTGCATGAGCCGGATGTACAGGACGATGCCCAGTGGTATTGCGATGAGCAAGATCAGCAAGGTTGGCCAGATAAATGACATATATACCTATCTACGCCGTTGCCTTCGTAGTGCTGCAAAACGTACGATTGCACGAACTAAATCTTCTTCGGTGGAAAGCGTGAGTGCATCGACCTGAGCGCGTTTGAAGCCAGCATTGAGTGTTGCTTCACGCTGCAGCGCCGCCTCTTTGAACCGCTGGCGAAATTGTTTATCGTGGGTATCGACATACAATTGCTCGCCGGTTTCTGCGTCTTCCAGCACAATCGGGCCGAGATCAGGCAGTTCGATTTCGCGTGGATCCAATAAACGAACCGCAAGCACTTCGTGGCGCTGGCTCAACAGGTTCAATGGCCGGTCCCATCCGGGTGCGCTAATAAAATCCGAGATAATGAAGATCAATGAGCGCTGCTTGATTGAGCTCAACCCGGCATTCAGCAGCGGGGCTAGATTGGTGAATGCTGATTGTGGAAAGGCTGGCTGTTTGAGCAGATCATTGACAAGGCGCAGAACCTGCATCCGCCCGCCCTTTGCGGGAATCATACGCTCGACCTTGTTGCCATAGAAGATCGCGCCAACCCGATTGCCATGGCGTGTGAGCAGCCGCGCTAGTGTGGTGACGAGATCGATCAGTACGCTGCGCTTTGGGTTGTGCAGTGTGCCAAAATCCATTGATGGGCTGAGATCGAGCAGAAACCAGGCGTTGATCTCACGATCTTCGACATACTGCCGAACATAGGGTGTGTCCATCCGCGCAGTAACATTCCAATCGATATAGCGAATATCATCATCTGGCTGATATTCGCGTAGATCGGCAAAATCCAACCCATAGCCATAGAATAGGCTACGATAATCACCCTGCAATAGGCCATCGAGCCGACGAATGACATGCCAGTCGAGCCGCTGAAGAATGCGCTCAGGTGTTGCGGCGGCTGTTGGTTGGCTCATGTAATGGCACCTTTGGCAGTGGAATACGAGTGATGATTTTCTGCAGCAGCTCGTCGCTGCTCACATTATCGGAGAGTGCCTCGTAGGAAAGCACAAGACGGTGGCGCAACACATCCAATGCAATATCGAGCACATCCTGCGGCAGGACATAGGCGCGGCCACGCACAAACGCGAGCGCTCGCCCGGCCAGGATCAGATTGATCGACGCACGTGGGCTGGCTCCAAATGTGACATAATGATCGAGTTCTTTCAGGCCGAACTCTTTTGGCTTGCGCGTGGCGGTGACGAGCTGAACCGCATATTCGATCAGCGCAGGATCGACATACACACGATCAGATTCTTGCTGCAAGCTGAGGAGTTGATCGGTGGTGAGTACCATTTGGATCGTCTGAATAATGCCGGTCATACGTTCGACAATCACAAATTCCTCGGTTGTGGTTGGATACCCGACCAGCACCTTGAGCATGAAGCGATCAACCTGAGCCTCGGGCAGTGGGTAGGTTCCCTCCGATTCAATCGGGTTCTGGGTTGCCAGCACCAGGAATGGGTTGGGCACCCGAAATGTTTCGCCACCGATTGTGACCTGGCGTTCTTGCATCACCTCAAGTAGAGCACTCTGCACCTTGGCAGGTGCTCGATTGATCTCATCGGCAAGCAACAGATTAGTGAAGACTGGCCCAAGGGCAGTATTGAACTCGCCTGTCTTCTGATTATAGATCCGTGTGCCCGTCAAATCAGCTGGCACAAGATCTGGTGTGAATTGAATGCGCTTGAATGTGCCGCCGATCGATTGCGCCAGCACCTTGATCGTCATAGTTTTGGCCAGGCCCGGTACGCCTTCAACCAGAATATGCCCACGCGCAAGTAGTGCCACAACCAAGCGTTCTAGGAGATTATCCTGCCCAACAATAACCTTCTTGACTTCATATAACACACGTTCCATCGGCTCATGATCGTGACTCCGCTGTCGATCCATCGATATGCTCCTTGCCTAATATGGCGGTAATCCAGCTGCCGAGCCAGCAACATTGATTGGCACCGCAAAACCGATACCAATAAAGGCATCCTGCCCAATTGGATTTGCGAGCCCGGTAACAATACCAATCACTTCGCCATTACGGTTCAGCAATGGGCCGCCTGAATTCCCTGGATTCACCGCTGCATCAATCTGGATCAAGCCTTCCAATTGTTGTGTGCCATTTGATGGCTGGAAGGAACGGTTCAGGCCAGAAATAACACCAACGCTCATCGAGCCATACAGGCCAAGCGGGTTCCCAACCACGAATGCTTCATCACCAATGCGCATGGCTCTTGGGTTGCCAAGCGTTGCTGGCACAAGCTGTGCGGGTAGCTGCCGTGCGCTGAGGACAGCAATATCGTGTTCTGGTTGGCTGGCGATGATATCCGCATTCGATTTGGTGCCATCCGCAAATGTCACCTGAATATCGGTGGCATTGGCAACAACATGCAGGCTTGTCAGGATATCGCCGCGATCATTGACAACAACCCCGCTGCCTAAGGCTTCTTCAGATTTCCCATTCGCGCTGGTTTTTTGGGTCTCGATCAGAACGAATGAGGGTTGGATGGCCTGATAGACCTGTGCAGAAAAGGCTGGCGGCGTTGTTGCAGCGGCCAGAGCGGTTGCGACTGTTGTATTGACATCGTTGGTTGTCAGGGGTGGCGCAGCCGGCATCAGCGCCGAATAGGCCAGCAGTGCAATGAATGCCGCAAGCACGCCAGCAATAAATGGAACGGCACTTCGCGCTGCGGCACGCAAACGTTGCCAGCGTTGACGCCATCGTTGTGTTTTTGATGCAGGTGATTCGCTCATGCTTGTGTGTACTCAGCAGTTGCAGATATTAGAAGTCAGAACTATTGATCTCACGAATTCCCGTGCCCTGCTTCTGGTGAAAGAGCAGTGAGGAGTGCGGGAGGAATGACCAGAGAGCAAGAGTAGACGAGTCATGATTAGTAACAATAACACTATTTGCTACGCTGAAAATGAGATCATGCTAAGAGCGCAAGCACCATGTCTTCAGCGATGGGCGCAGGGACCGATTATGGCCTGTGCAATGTTCTGTGTACTTATTATATACTGAAGAATGCATATGAGAAGGGATTTGCTATGACTCTTGAACAAGAACCAGTTGATAGCGCAACGGGCTGGGTCGCTGAGCATGTTCGTCGCTATGTTGCAACGGATGGACAAGACGGGCACATGTGGCGTGGCGTCCCGACCTTGATTCTGACAACAATTGGCCGTCGTTCAGGCACGCCGCCGCCTGGCGCTAATCTATGGCCATGATGGGGATCGCTATAGTATTGTGGCCTCCAAGGGTGGGGCCAATGTGCATCCAGAATGGTATCTGAACCTGCTTGACCATCCAGAGGTGAAGGTGCAGGTTCTGGCAGACAAGTTCTATGCCAAGGCACGCACCGCGACCCCGGAAGAGCATACGGCGCTGTGGCCAACGATGGCAGCGATCTGGCCTGCCTACAACGATTATCAGAAGAAGACAGATCGCCAGATTCCGATTGTGCTTCTTGAGCGGAGTTAACGCAGATTCCCCTCACCCCTGCCCCTCTCCCACACGGGGAGAGGGGGAAAATCGGGCTTGAGAAGCCTACACTTGAAAGATACTGCTGGTTAATTCACACTCAGCGTTTCGCTGTCGCCAATCACGACAACGTTTGCTATGATCGAATCCTCGGTCGAGCACACGGTTCCAGCTACTCAAGATGTAGCCTTTTCACGCAGCCGTGGGTGCATCCAGAAATGGCGTAACAGCAGCTGCCAGCGCAGGCGTGTCAACGATATTGTAGTGGGTTATGCCAGGCAGAATCGCTAGTTGTGATGTGGACATCCCGGAGCCATCCCAGCTACCATCGCGCTGCCCGCCACCAAGCAGTTCAAAGAATTGGGCAGCGTGTGCGGGCGGCATGCCATCGGCGTCACCACACACGATCAGGGTCGGCATCTTCAGCGCCGCTACCTCAGCAGACCAATCGTAGTCCTGGCGCAACATAGCGCCCATCTTCTCGCACAGCACTGGAAACTGTTGTGGATGGGGCGCGACGCTGACATAGTTTTGGTACATGGGCGTATCTTTTATAAAGTCGGCAAATGTAGCGCCCATCTGTGCCATACTGGTGACCATCTCTGGATACCAGCCATTGCGCTTAAAGGGCATCGAAACGACCACCAGCTTTCGAATAAGCTCCGGATGCTGGATGGCGGTTCGTAGAGCGGTGCCGCCACCCATCGAGTAGCCCATCACGTCGGCCTGTTTGAACCCAAGGTGCGTGATCAGCGCAGCAATGTCGTCACCCATCAACTCAAGACGGAGTGGGCGATCAATATCGGCGGTGCGCCCGTGTGCTTGCAGATCGACGGCGATCACCTGGCGGTTCTCGGCCAGCAGCGGCAGAATCGCGCTGAACATACCAGTCAAGCCGAAACCGCCGTGCAGCAGCACCAATGGCTGGCCGCTGCCCTGGATCTCGTAGTACATGCTGAGGCCATTGATTGGTGCATAGCCAGTTTGTGTAGGTATAGTTGTCATATGAGACTCCTGTGTCATCATTCTCTCCAGTTACACGATTAGCTAGCTGCGTAGCGGAATGAGTTTCTGCAGACGCTGCTCACGTAGGAACAGCCCACCCCAGACGAGCGCCCCGATGATCACGGGAAAGATGATTGAGAACAGCGGCGAACCATTGCGTACATGCGTCGCAATTGCACCACCTAGATAGCCGGTGAGTAAGATTGCGCCAAGGATGGATGTCCGTGGAATGATATACAGCACAAGGCAGATGAGTTCGAGGACGCCGAGTGTCATGACCAGACTTTCAGGGTAGCCAAGCTGTACCGTCGATTCCACGGCAGGTGCTAGTTTCAGCACTTTAATGACGCTGTCGAAGATCAGGAATAGGATTGCGAGAGCACTAACGATCCGCCCTGCCCATAGTACTGGTTTTGAGCTTGGAATAGCTTGTACTGTCGTTTGCATGAGACTCTCCTTCACAAATTCGTGATTAATCATCAGAGCATCGAATGTTACTGCGCTGGGTGGTAGGTCAGCGCCACAACGCCAGAGCTAAATGTAGTTGTGGCGGTAAGTTTGAGTGTTGCGGTGCTGCCCTCGCCGAACAAACGCTGCCCAGTGCCGAGCACAACTGGATGCACCAGCAGCCGATACTCATCGATTAGATTGTTCTGCATGAGCGTTTGGACGAAATTTGCGCTGCCATAGATTAAGAGATTCTGGCTGAATTGCTGCTTCAATGCCGAGACCTCTGCTGCAATGTTCTCTTTGATCAGGCTGGCGTTCCACTCAGCCGTTTCTAGCGTCTGCGAGGCAACGAACTTCGGCATCGTGTTCATTCGGTCGGCGAAGCCCTGCTGATCAGTCATCGATGGCCATGCCTGCGCAAAGCCCTGGTAGGTCACGCGGCCAAGCAGCAGCGCATCGCTGGAGAACAGTTCATCGAGCTTGAATTTGGCGATCTCGTCATTCCAGTATGGCCCTGTCCAGGCTGGATTCTCGACTACGCCATCGAGCGATATGTACACTGAAAGGATGATCTTTCCCATGGGAGTACTCCTTTGATTGTAATGGCTGGCCCTACAATGGGTGCCATGTTCCTACTGATTGAATGGAATCACGGGAGATTGCGCTCGTGGATCGGGCGGATCTCGATACAGCCCAGGCGTGTTGGTAGCCTGATTGATGCCACGCGGATGGCGTCGTTTAGGTCTCTGGCCTCGATCAGATAGAATCCGCTCAATTGTTCCTTTGTGTCAGTAAATGGGCCATCGCTGATGCTGATCTTGCCGTTGCGCACCCGGATCGTCGTGGCCATCTGAATGGGTTGCAGGATCGATGAGGCAATATAGTGGCCGCTCTTGCGCAACTCCTCGTGGTAGCTAAGGAACTCGCCAATAATCCGGTTGTATTCATGCTCGGGCAGAGCCTCTAGCTTCGCTTCCTCAACATACATCAGGCACAGGTACTTCATCGCATTCTCCGAACCGTGATTCCAGGACGGTGACATGTGATAGTCGTTCGGCTGAGCCTGGAATCGACAATGCGATAATCAATTGTGCCGTATAACAGCAAATGATGCGCGGATGGAATCTTCCCATCCGCGCATCTGATTGAATTCCATTGAGCTATTGTAGCTTTACAAGGGGAAATAGAGATACACAGCGATCTAGACGCTCTCGGCGCGTTGCGGCTCGTGCATAGGGAGGCCTGACAGCTCAACGACTGGCCTGATTTCGACGGTGCCTCGGCGCGCTCCGGGAATCCGCTCGGCAATGGCGATTGCTTCATCGAGATCGTGAGCATCAATCAAGAAGTAGCCGCCCAATTGTTCATGCGTCTCCGCGAACGGCCCATCTGTCACCAATCGCTTACCCTGGCGTACCCGTACACTGGTTGCTTTGGATGTTGGATGCAGTGGGGCAGTTGCTAGAAACTTTCCGGCCGCATCAAGTTGGTGCGCAAGCTGCGCCGATTCTTGGTAACATTCGTCACGTTCAGTCGCATCCAGGCTATTCTCTGCTCCATAGATGAGCAACATGTAGCGCATTTGTGCCTCCTTAATGGACGGGGTCGCCTATGTTCCGATCAAACGCCCCAGCGGGCCGTCTCTACCCTTATGGTTCCATAGATTAGCCGCCAGCGATGGCTCCGACGATCAGAAATGGTTCTGTACCATGTGCGACAGCATCTGGCAATGGGGCATTCGCTGGCTCGTGCGAGAGATCTTCCTCGCAGGCAAAGAAGCGCACGAATGGCCGCCGCTGCTGTGTCACATGATCACGGATCGTCCCACGTAGCATCGGGTATTGGGTCTCGAGTGCATCGAGGATGGAGCGCTGCGTCACCGGCCCCTCGACCTGAAGCGCTACTTCCCGGCCAACACGTGCCAGTGTTCGTAGATGGGCTGGGAGTTCGACTCGGATCATCGTAGTGTCTGGACTTCTACCGAAAGGACTGCCGGAAGATCACGGACAATCGCGGACCAGGAGTCGCCACCATTCGCCGATGCATACACCTGCCCGCCAGTGGTGCCAAAATAGATACCACACGAATCGAGTGAGTCAACCGCCATGGCATCGCGTAACACATTCACATAGCAATCATTCTGTGGCAGGCCATCGGTAAGTGCTTCCCACTCGTTTCCGCCCGTCCGGCTGCGATACACACGCAGCTTCCCATCTGGCGGGAAATGCTCGGAGTCGCTCTTGATCGGAACGACATAGATCGTATCTGGTTCGTGTGCGTGAACGGCAATTGGGAACCCGAAGTCGGATGGCAGATTCCCACTGACCTCGTGCCACATATCACCGGCATTATCGCTACGCATCACATCCCAGTGCTTCTGCATGAACACAACATCCGGGCGCGATCCATGAATGGCTAGATTATGGACACAATGGCCAACTTCGGCCTCTGGGTTGGGCATGAAATCTGACTTTAGCCCCTGATTGATTGGCTGCCATGTCTCGCCGCCATCATCGGTGCGGAAGGCACCAGCAGCCGAGATGGCGATATAGATGCGCTTGGGATTGGTTGGATCGATGACGATGGTATGCAGGCACATTCCGCCGGCTCCTGGCTGCCAGGAAGCGCCAGATGGATGGCAGCGCAGCCCAGAAAGCTCCTGCCACGACTTTCCACCATCGGTACTGCGGAACATAGCGGCATCTTCTACGCCAGCATAGATGGTATCCACATCGGTCAGTGATGGTTCGAGATGCCAGACCCGTGCGAACTTCCAGGGATGCTGCGTGCCATCATACCATTGATGCGTGCCGGGAATGCCATCATAGGTGAACTCATTCCCAACCGGCTCCCATGTCTTGCCGCCATCGTCGGAGCGCTGGATGAGTTGGCCAAACCATCCACCGGATTGTGATGCATAGATCCGATTTTGGTCGACTGGCGAACCCTTGAGATGAAAGACCTCCCAGCCTGCAAAATGTGGCCCGCTAATATCCCATTCCTCGCGCTTGTCGTCCGATGTCAGCGCGAATGCGCCCTTGCGCGTGCCAACCAGAACTCGTACTCCACTCATTGTTTACTCCTCCTTGAGGTTGTTGGGCCGTAGAGACGCAAAATCTTGTGTCTCTACGGGTTTCATTGGTCGATGAGTTTAAGGCTTTAGGGTACACAGTGCTTGCCGAATCTCGCCAAGGTGATAGGCCGTATGTACGATCATGGCGATGGCTCCGCCGATATGCGCTTCACTTGGCCATTCTGTCGTCTCGTTGATCAGTTGCTTGATGCGGTCGTAGCTTTCACGCAGCTGTGTTTTGAGCGCATCCCATTCTTCGGCATTGACCTCTTGCGTCTCACGCCAGATCTTGCCCCAATCCTGCCGCTCATATTGTTGCGTTCGCACATTCTGCTCTAGCACATCCAGATAGAATGCGACATGCTTGACCTGTGCTGCCAGCGTGGCGCATTTGCCACCGACTGGTATCGAGGCCTCTTCAGCAGAAATCGTCGCAAGTGTTTCGAACATCGATGTACCCTTATCGAGAAAATAGCCATGCACATTGTCGAACGTCTCATCAAGCAGTGTCGAGATTGCGCTCGTGAAATGCTCCGTTTGAATACTTGTAGACATAGAACTCCTATCCTTTTTAACGCTATTGCTCAACTGGGATATAGATCGCTAGCGTTGGGTTGGCCGGGCTGAAATCCTCGCCATAGCGCTCAAAATAAGTGGCGGCGGCTTGTTTGTAGCCGGATGTCGGCAGCCAGGTGCTGAAGATATAGTCGAAGGTTTGCCCAATAGTGGGCAGTGTCGTCTCGAAAACGGCATAGGTACTGGCGGGAACATCCCAACGGCTCATACCCGCTGGAAGTTCAACAACCTTCTCGACTGGGTTGCCCGCCATGTAATCCAATGTGTTGTTTGCCATATCGAAGTGATCCATCAGGCCATAGCTTACCATTGGCTCAATCGCATACTCGATCTCGTCAATTCGTGGCACCAACTGATCCCATAGTTTTGGGATCTCTGGTGATTTTGCGGTTGTGTGGAGCAATAGGCCAACCACGGTGAACGCCGGTTTGGTGACGATCTGGGGCTGCATTGTTCCTCCTTATGGTGCTTTAACGGTTTGAAGAACACTCGGTTCATTTGATACGGTTCAACTCTTGAACGATAGACCTTTATCGCTGAGGGCGCGGCGGAGTTGCTCCAGTGCCTTTGGCCCATTCCGTGCAATTGCGCGATTTCGCGCTCGCTGACCTGGGCCAACTGTTCGAGCTTGTGATAGCCTGCTCCACTCAGCGCCCGTTGTGCAGGCTTGGCTAACTTCGCTGGGAAATCGCTTTTGTTCGGATCGGGCTGCGTTTCCTGCGTCATTTCTGTATAGCTCCAGCTTATGCAGCAGCATAGGCTTGTTTCAGCCATGCAAATACCTGATTATCGATCTGGCCTGGTTCGGTGATACGAACACGATGTGTTACCATCGCGTTCCACGAACCGGCAGCTTCTAGCCGTTCTGTTGCTGCAACGCCCTTGAGTTTGATGCCGATATCCATGCGATCTGCTGTTATTTGCAGAATGGCAAATTTCTTGCTGCCACGCAACAGGCTGATATAGGTCTTTGTCGGTGCAACCTCGCTATCGGCTCCGAATGTAGTAATCTCGGCTACAAGCGCATCGTATGATTTGCGCCATTCGGCCTTGTTACCCGCAAAGTGTGCAGCAATTGCATCATCGTTGCTGACTGGTTCTTTACCGTGCTGCATAATCACATGGGCAATTGCATTGGCGTGGCCGTGGCCTAGCGCAAACTCCGATTTCAGCCATGCGACGATCTCGCCATTCTTAACGAGACCTTTCTCGGCAGACAGCTGGCGAAAGTCATCTGGTGTTTTGCCCGTCTGGGCTTTGACGCTATCGAGATATGCCTGAAACGACATGCTTCCTCCTGAGTTGTTACTTCTTTTTGCTGCCAGATATATTGTGGGCCACTGCGGCACGAAGCAGATCCTGTAGGGCTGGCTCGTTGATCTCCTCGCCTTTGTACAGATCAATAGCTCGCGTTGCTTTTGCCTCAAGGCCAGCATTGAACAGACCCAGCGGATCGTTCAGTGATGCGCCTTTGAAGAAGTTGAGCTTGATATGATCCTTGAATGCGCCAATTGCAAGAACATTGCCTTTATGCGACCATACCGCAGTGTCCCATTTCCATTCCTCGTTGATATCGGGAATAGTCTCCAGGATGAGTTTGCGCAGCCGAGTAAGCATGTCGCCGCGCCAATCGCCAAGTTCCGCAATGTAGTTGGTGATGCGTTGGGATGGAGTCATGCTCGCTTTTGCATCGGCGTGTTCCACGGTTGCTCCTCTGCTATGCGCTGATATAGCAATCCTATCGGATAAGAATATAAGGGAGAAAGGGTTTTTTCTTGGGGGCTGCGCCCCCAGTGCCCCGCTTGTTTACAAATGAAATAGGATCGCTATAGACGATAGTCGTTCGGTCACACCCAAAATCGACAATGAGATTGCCATATGTGAACGTCTTTTTTTACCGTTTTAGCCGAGCAGATCGGCCAGCCGTCGCTCAAGAAAGCGCCGTTCTGGTTCTTGTTGGGTGAGGGCCAGTGCCCGTTGGTAGGAGAGCCGTGCTTCCGCTGTATAGCCCAAGCGCCGACACATGTCTGCTCGTGCTGCATGGGCCAGGTGGTAATCGGCGAGATCGCCCTGCGCCAGGATGACATCGATCAACGCCAGCCCTTCAGCAGGGCCATCGCGCATCGCTATTGCTACCGCACGGTTCAGTTCGACGATTGGTGATGGCTCGATTCGCATCAGTACATCATACAGCCCGACAATCTGTGCCCAATCGGTTGCCGCGAAGGTGGGTGCCTGGGCGTGTACCGCTGCGATTGCTGCCTGGATGGCATACGGGCCGAATTGGCGTGACACAAATGCTCGCTCGACCAGTGCTATGCCTTCGTTGATCTGATCGTAGTTCCACAGCGCGTGATCCTGCTCCTCCAGCAATATCAGATCGCCAGATGGTGATGTCCGTGCCGCACGGCGCGATTCGTGCAGCAACATCAATGCCAACAGCCCGATCACCTCTGGTTCGGGTAGGAGTTCGACGAGCAGCCGCACAAGGCGTATCGCCTCACCCGAGAGATCGGGCCGTGTGAGTGAGGCACCCGATGAAGCGGAGTACCCTTCGTTGAACACAAGGTACATGACATACAGCACTGCGTCCAATCGGTCGGGCAGTTCGGCTCGTGATGGCACTTGATAGGGAATGCCAGCATCGCGGATCTTGGCTTTGGCACGCACAATACGCTGGGCGAGTGTGGATGGAGCAATCAGGAAGGCACGAGCAATTGCCTCAGTTGTCAGCCCACACACCTCGCGCAGTGTCAGCGCGATGCGGGCCTCTAATGGCAGAGCCGGATGGCAACATGTGAAGATCAGGCGGAGTTGATCATCTGTGACGTGCTGTGCATCCCACCCGCTATCGTTCGTATTTGCATCGAGTTGTTCGGCAATCGCTCCCAACGATGCGTCGAAGCGGGCACGGCGGCGTAATGTATCGATAGCCTTGAACCGACCGACCGAGACGAGCCATGTGCGGGGATTGGCAGGCAGCCCCTCGTGTGCCCATTGCTGCAATGCTGCTGCGAAAGCATCGTGCAGCGCATCCTCGGCCAGATCGAAATCGCCAAGCAGCCGGATGAGGGTCGCAAAAACGCGCCGCGATTCGGAACGATAGACAGCGTCTACCATCTCGTGCAACTGTTCGGCGGTGTGCTCGCTCATCATGTCGCTTCCTGGGAGCTAGACAGATCTCGGCCAGATTGCAGCATATGTGACCGTTGGCATGGGTGTGTTGAGCACCACAGTACGGATTGATTACAGCAAATGAGTTGCTTATTGCGCTGCATAGAATAGCACACTCGTTCGATATGTGCAAGCATCCCAAACAGGCAGGGTTGGCACAAGAACATACACTACACCTGAACAGATGACTCTATCTCATCGAAAGAGGGTATCGTTCAGCCTCTCCAATGAGGGCTTACAGCTCCACATGTACCTGTTATGCTGATATCACGGCGCATAGAGGCGTATTGTTTTAGGTTGGGCAGCCTTGCGCAACAAGATCACTGTTTCCACAAGACAGGAGCAGAAACTATTCATGAAGATAATAATTATTGCACCAGGAAGCCGCGGCGATGTCCAGCCTTATGTTGCGCTCGGAACGGGCCTCCACAAAGTTGGTCATTCTGTTAGCATTATGACTACGCAGGATTTTCAACGCCTGATTACGGACCATGGCCTAGCATTTGTTGATATGGGTGGTAGTGCAGAAACAGCAGCAGCAGGTATGCAGGCGCTGATTGAGCAGGGTGATCTGCTTAAAATCTTGGCGAGTACAGGGCAAGGCGCGCAACAGATGGCCTATCAGGCTGCGGTACGCGGGTTGGAGGCATGTCAGGGCGCGGATCTGATTGTTGGTGGGTTGGGTGGGCTGTTTGTTGGCCTGGCCCTTTCAGAAAAACTGGGTATCCCGTTTCTGCAAGCCCATATATTGCCACTGACACCAACACGCGAGTTCTCCAGTGTCCTGGCACCCTTGCCGCAATCTCCCCTGACCACATGGGCCAATCGCTTGTCGCATCGTGTGACACAACAGATGCTCTGGCACATGTTCCGTGGGCGGATACGAAAGCGCGTACGCAAGTCCTCCAGATGGCCCCGGCATCATTCTGGGGGCCGTTCGCAGCACTACAACGGCAGGCGCAACCGATTGTGTATGGCTACAGCCCGCATGTCTTGCCGCATCCGCAGGATTGGAGTGCGAACATTCATGTCACTGGGTATTGGTTCTTGGAACCGCCAGCAGGGTGGCAAGCGCCAATCGACCTGCTGAATTTCCTACAATCTGGCCCGCCACCGATCTATATTGGCTTTGGGAGTATGCCGAGTAGCAAACCAGAAGCAACCGCCAATCTGGTGATACAGGCATTAACACAGACTGGCCAACGTGGAGTATTATCTGCTGGCTGGGGCGGTTTGAAGAAGGAACAGTTACCAGAGACAGTCTGTATGGTTGGTTCTGTACCACACAGTTGGTTGTTTCCGCACATGGCTGCTGTTGTGCATCATGGCGGCGCGGGAACCACAGCGGCAGGGCTAGCGGCAGGTATCCCATCGATTGTCACGCCATTTTTTGGCGATCAACCATTTTGGGGCCAGCGCGTCTATAGATTGGGGGTTGGCCCTCAGCCTATTCCACGCCAACGCCTCACCGTGGGGCGGCTGGCGGAAGCGATTCGCTGTGCGGTCTCCGATACGGTGATGCAGCAGCGCGCCGCTGATCTTGGGCAGCGCATTCGAGCCGAGGATGGAATTGCCAATGCTGTGGCAATTATCGGGCGGTACCGTTGACCCTCACCCCGGCGTAGGAGAGGGGGCTAGGGCCAATACCTTTCATATAACGAATCGTGCATGTCAACGGTGCGCTGGCACCGCATGCCCCTCGCCCCCTTCTCCCACGTTGGGAAGAAGGGGGAATGCCGCATTCCAATGCCGCGCAGAGCCCCTCCCCCCGCAGTGGGAGAGGGGTTGGGGAGAGGGGAAAGCGCATCATGATCAACCGCGCACATAGGCACTGGTGAGTGAATGCGTTGCATGAATTAACTGCGGTGGCGTGCCCTCAAACATTACTTTGCCGCCCTTGCTGCCACCTTCTGGCCCCATATCGATATCCGACATATGCAGCCAGCACATCGGTGGTCGATTTGCCATTCAGATGGAATTGAAGCTAAACAGCGACGCACTGACCTGGTTGGCATTAGCGAAGGCTTTGCGTAGATCATCCATGATGCCGGTATAGGTGGCGGGATTCGAGCGAGTCGATATGCCGACGGCAGCCTGGTCGATCACAACTGCTTCGGGATGTTGGCGCAGAAAGACCTGGTGACAGTATGGTATCATTCATGTGAGCAGGTGTTTGTACTATCAGAGAGAACCACGTAGTAAACGGTACCATAGTGCCTGGCTAGTGCATATAGCTTGGCGATGAAGGATTGTGTGATGATCGACTATACCCCGGTGTTCAGTGGCCAGCGCAAGATTGGTGAGCTCGCCGCTGACATAACGTTTGCGGACCTGAAGGCGACGACCGATTCACAGATTGATGAGATGTTGACCCTGATCCGCGATTTGAGCGACGCCCAGATTGTGTTTGTTGCATCCGATCCAGAGGCGGAAGGTGGAATTGGCTGGAATATCGCACACCTGATTGCCCATGTCACGGCCTCCAGCGAGGAGAATGCAGCGATAAGTTCGATCCTCGCCCGTGGGATCGATTACCCATTTGAGCCGCGCCTGCGTTATGAACCCGAATGGACAACAATCACGACGACGGCTGCCTGCATGCAACGGCTTGAAGAAAGTAGGCGCATTCGTCAGGCATATCTCAGCGCCTGGCCAGATCAACCACATCTGGATACCCATCGCACATTGCCAGCGGGATTTGCCGAGCGCGTTGGGCCAATGAATGCGATTGGCTCCTGCCTGCTTGGGTTGGTTCATGAAGTCGGGCAATTTGCCCAACTGCGCGAGATTATTAAGCAGGCTGATGGATTATGATTCGCAGGGATGCGATATATCGCGTCCGTACACGGCCAGGCTACCCCTCATAAAAGGATGGATGCGGTACTAGGCTCTGATAACATCAACGCGTTATGTTCTTCAGGAGAGACGTCGATGGGAGTGAAACCGCTCTTGCTGACCACCAAGGCTAGCGAGGAACGCGCCCCTTTGTCAAAAGAGGGTGAACTCGGTGCCACTCCCAGCTCTCATATCCCCCTTACTCAACCATCCAACATCCTTGCATTGCAGCGCTCAATGGGCAACCAGGCTGTACAGAATCTGCTTAGCTCGTCGATGCAGAGAGCAATCAGCAGATCAGTTGTGTCCGGTGTACGAGCTACTCCAATCGCTGTTCCGCACCGCGAGAAGATGGAGGCCA
>Ga0163144_10007572_pt1 | contig 23772 bp, 21 predicted proteins | sample OliLak19BULKMAT1_FD_123175 | JGI IMG/M metagenome (GOLD analysis project Ga0163144, IMG submission 123175) | Freshwater microbial mat bacterial communities from Lake Vanda, McMurdo Dry Valleys, Antarctica - Oligotrophic Lake LV.19.BULKMAT1 | ecosystem: Environmental > Aquatic > Freshwater >...
CGGGATCGATCCCAAGGTCATCGAGGGAATTGCTGCAGAAATTAAGGAAGTCCAGGCAACCGGAGTCGAGATGGCGGTGGTCATTGGAGGCGGAAATATTTTTCGAGGGATTTCTGGAGCCTCTGCCGGAATGGATCGAGCAAGTGCCGACTATATGGGGATGCTTGCCACGGTGATGAATTCGTTGGCGCTTCAAGATCATCTAGAAAAAAAGGGAGTCTACACTCGGGTGATGGCGGCGCTTCGAATGGACGCAGTAGCTGAGCCTTATATTCGAAGACGCGCGATACGACATTTGGAAAAGGGCCGCGTCGTTATTTTTGCGGCGGGAACCGGAAATCCTTATTTTACGACGGATACTGCGGCGAGTTTGCGAGCAATGGAAATCGAAGCGGATATTGTGCTCAAAGCTACACGCGTAGATGGAATTTACGACAAAGACCCACTCAAACACAAAGACGCGAAAAAGTTCGAAGAGCTTACTTATTTAGATGTTTTGCAAAAGGGTCTTCAGGTGATGGATGCCACAGCGATTTCACTCTGCATGGATCACTCGCTTCCGATTTTAGTTTTTGGAATGATTGAGGCCGGAAATATCAAACGAGCAATATTGACCGGTGGAATTGGAACTATAGTACGAGGTGAAAAATCATGACAGCTGATGACGTTCTTAAAGTTTTCAAAGAAGCCAATGCTAAATCCTCCGATGCACTGAAGAAAGATTTGGCACGCGTTCGTGCTGGCAAGGCCACACCAGCACTTTTAGACGGAATTAAAGTTTCTTATTATGGGCAGAGCTCGCCGCTTAATCAGATCGGAAACGTATCTACGCCTGATGCTCGGACCATTGTCATCGCGCCCTGGGATACTTCGATTTTGGGAGAGATTGAGAAGGCCATCAATACGAGCGATTTGGGTCTGAATCCCCAGAATGATGGCAAGATCATCCGTCTCAGCATTCCGGCGCTTACAGAAGAGCGGCGCAAAGAACTCGTCAAGCAAGTGAATAAGATCGCCGAAGAGTCTAAGGTTGCAATTCGTCAGAATAGGCAAAAAGCGAACGAAGGAATTAAGGCTTTGGAAAAGGATAAAAAGCTCTCCGAAGACGATTCTAACCGGCAGACCGAACAGATTCAAAAAATTACTGATGAAGCGACTAAGGCGGTCGAAGACGTCATCGGTAAAAAAACTCAAGAGATCATGACGATCTAAAATTGGTTTTACCTCATGCAAAATTCCGTCCCTCAGCATATTGCAATCATCATGGACGGAAACGGGCGATGGGCTCGGGCTCGCAGACGACCTCGCATTGAAGGGCATCGAGTTGGTTCTCGCAATGTTCGAAAGATCGCACTTCATGCCAGTGACAGAGGCGTAAAGATTTTGACCCTCTATGCATTTTCTCACGAGAATTGGTCCCGGCCTTCTACCGAAGTCCATCTGCTCATGGCCCTACTTAAAATTTATGCGATTCGAGAGCGAGCGATTTTGATGAAGCATAACGTTCGACTCAAAGTAATTGGCGATCTCAAAAAATTGCCAGAAGCGGCTCGAAAAGAACTTCTAGCCACGATCGAGCTGACTAAAGAGAATACGGGGATGATTTTGCAGCTAGCTTTAAATTACGGGGGGCGCGGCGAAATCTGTGAGGCGGCTCGAGCTCTCGCAAGGCGTATTGCAAATGATGAGCTTAAGCCCCAAGGAATTACCGAGGATGTCTTTGCGAGCGAATTGCAGACGTTCGGGCAGCCCGATCCGGACTTAGTCATTCGCACGAGCGGAGAGCAGCGAATCTCTAATTTCCTACTTTGGCAGACGGCTTATTCTGAGTTTTATTTCACTCCCAAGTTTTGGCCTGAATTTTCCGCTTCCGATTTGGACGAGGCCATTGAGAATTTTGAGAAGCGTGAACGCCGCTATGGAGGCCTAGCCTCAAAATGACAAATCTCCAGGCACGAATTCTTATCGCTCTTCTTTATTTTCCGGCTTTACTGCTCTCTGTTTTTGACGAGACCGCATTCGCACTCGTGGTATCACTTTTGCTTGCCACGTCTTGGTATGAGTATTTGCAGTTTCATAAGGACCCCAATTCTCCTCGTGATGCATTGAGTGAATGGCTGATTATTTTTTTGGGCACACTTCCCGCTCTAGTTCAAGCAGTGGGGCGATCACCAACTTTGGGATTTGCTGCGATATTATTGGCGCTGCAAATCCATATTATTCGAGGCATGTTTCGCCGAAAGACTTTTGAAGATATTCTTACTGAACTGAAGCCGCTGGCCTTTGGCTTTGTTTATCTGACCGTGCTTTTTTGCTGTCTATTGGGTGTTCGAACTCATCCAGGTGGTCGAGAGGCGATTTGGTTTTTACTTTTTGTGATTGGAGCTTCCGATTCACTCGCCTATTTTTTTGGAAGAGCTTGGGGCCGAAAACCTTTCTTTCAACATTTGAGTCCTAAGAAAACCGTCGAAGGATTTTGGGGAGGAATGCTCGGATCAATGGCCTGCGGACTTGGATTTTATTATTTGTTTGGCTGGCTTGAGTATCATGTCCCAAGCCTCGTCGAATGCCTTCTCTTAAGTCTCGTCATTGGCATATCAGGTGTTTTTGGAGACCTCTTCGAATCAATGCTGAAAAGACGATTCCATGTGAAAGATTCGGGAGTCCTCTTAGGCGCACATGGAGGCATTTTGGACCGCTTTGATGCCGTGATTTTCGCGGCCGTTCCACTCTATTTTTACGTGGTGTTCAGGGGCGGCTTTCAGTAACTAATTTTAGCATGCCACGACGAGTATCGATATTGGGGTCAACGGGGAGTATTGGCACGAATACTCTTAACGTCATACGTCAGCACCGCGAGGATTTTGATGTCGTTTCACTTTCGGCGGGTTCGTCCCTCGAATTTCTCAAAAAACAAGTTGAGGAATTCAAACCTCGATACGTAAGTCTTGCCACTGAAGCGCTCGCAGCGAGTTTTAGAAGCAGTTTGCCAGCGGATTTGAAGGTTGAGGTTTTTGCGGGAAATTCAGGTCACCGCCGCTGCATCGAACTCGGAATGCCTGAAATGTTGATGTCGGCAATGATGGGGACTCACGGGCTCGAAGCAACTCTGCAGGGAGTGCTGCAGAATGTGAAAATTCTGGGTATTGCGAACAAAGAAATTCTCGTAATGGCAGGCACATTTATTTTGGCTGCTCTTGAGGAATCTCAAACCACACTGATACCTGTGGACTCGGAGCATTCGGCAATTTTCCAGGCATTGATGGGAAACAAAGTTTCTCAAGTGAAGACACTTTTGCTGACAGGCAGCGGAGGTCCATTTCGAACTCGAGAAAGTTCCACATTCGGTGCGATCACCAAAGAAGAGGCGCTTAAGCATCCGAACTGGATCATGGGATCCAAGATCACTGTCGATTCTGCAACCATGATGAATAAGGGTCTTGAGTATATTGAAGCGCTCAGGCTGTTTCGAATTCACCGTTCTCAACTTAAAATCGTCATCCATCCCGAGAGCATTGTTCATTCCGCAGTCGAGTATGTGGATGGTTCGGTTATGGCACAGCTGGGAAATTCGGATATGCGAATTCCTATTAGTCTCGCGTTGAATTACCCCGACCGTCTCCCTCTCAATTTTGATCGGCCGTTTGATTTGGTAAAAATTGGAAAGTTGACGTTCGAAGAGCCGGATCTAGAGAAGTTTCGTTGCTTAAAGCTGGCGATGAATTTTGACCGCTACGGTCCGCATGGGGCTGTCACCTTGAATGCCGCCAACGAATCGGCCGTAGACCTATTTTTGAAGGACAAAATTCGCTTTATTGAAATCTCCCAAATGGTCGAGGGGGCGCTCGAAGAATTCGAAAATCGAAGCATTTTTAGCCTCAATGACGTCATTGAATTCGATGCTGAGGTCAAGGAATGGGTTATTTCGCAGGCTTTAGCGCATCGTCCAAGTCTCGGTCGACGAGCATCAGTAGAACATGAGAAGATTCGTGTATGAGTCTTATTACTGATATTGCCTTTTTTGCTCTTCTATTTTTCCTCTTAGTTTTTGTTCACGAGCTTGGTCACTTTTTGATGGCCAAATGGATGGGGATAAAGGTTGAGAAGTTTTCGATTGGAATGGGTCCAAGCGTTCTGAAGTTTCAGAAGGGCGAGACCGAATACCGGTTGGGAATTCTGCCCCTGGGTGGATACGTCAAAATGGCGGGGGACGATCCGTCAAAGGAATATACCGGTGAAGAGAAGCGACGGGGCTTTTTGACTCAAAAACCACCGGCAAAGCTCTTGGTTGTTTTTGGGGGTCCAGTATTTAATTTGCTTCTGCCTATTTTTATTTTTGGATTCATGATGGCGATCGGGATCCCGTCAATCGCTCCGACTGTGGGAACAGTTGTATCTGGAATGCCAGCGGAGAAATTCGGCCTCCTTTCTGGAGACCGCGTCATTTCCTACAACGGCACTAAGGTCACTAAGTGGACAGAGCTCGAGAAGGCGATTCAAACTTCTCCCAATCAACCGATGAAACTAGAAATTGAGCGGGTGAACCCAAAGACACTTTCGACAGAAATTATTGTGAAGAATGTGACACCCGAATTGGGAGACGGAAAGTCAAAATTCGGTGAAGATATTAAAATTGGAAAACTGGGGATTTCTCCTGAGTTCGTCGTTCCCACAGTTTTTTTTGAAGATTCCGAAAGTATTTTGGCCAAGGCGGGTTTTAAGCCCATGGATCGGATTCGAAGTCTCAACGGCGCACCTATGATTTCGTATGAAGAATTCGCGCGGGTGATTGATGTCCTTGCTCCTGGCAAAGTCATTGCAGAAGTGGAGAGAGACAAGAAGCCACTTCAAATTAGCTTTGAGATTCCTCAATCCAGTCGGAAGAATGAAAGTGTTTCGAAGAGAATAGGGATGGAATCCGCGCTCTTGGTTGTTGGCTCTGCTGAAGAGAATAATCCTGCGAGTCGCGCGGGCATACAATCGGGCGATCGGCTTATTTCAATTGGCGGCAAAAATCTAAAGCGTTGGGAAGATGTTTCCACAATTATTCGCCCCTCAGAAGGCAAGCCACTTGAAGTTGTCTGGAGTCGCGCTGGTAAAGTTTTGAAGGCGACGATGACGCCTGAGAAGACCACACTTAATGATCCGATCATGGGAAAAGATAATCCCAATGTACGAGAAGCTGCGTTTCGTATCGGAGTCTCGCCACTGGCGACCATGGAAGTGGAGCACACTTTTGAACAATCTTGGAGTCCACTGGCTTGGTTAAAGCGCGGTCTGACTCAGACGTGGGATATGACTTCGATGACAATGGAGGCGATGGGCAAGCTCGTGACAGGTCAGTTGTCGCTCAAGCTATTAGGTAGCCCCATCATGATTTATAAAGTTGCAGGAAATTCTTACCGAATTGCCGGGGGCGGCCAGTTCGGGTGGATTTCCTTTTTCTCAACTCTGGCACTTCTTTCGATAAGTTTGGGAATTATCAATCTCTTTCCTATTCCCGTTCTCGACGGTGGTCATGCAACTTTTTTCCTCATTGAGTGGATTCGTGGCCGACCGTTGAGTTTGCGCGTGATGGAAATTGCGATGCAGGTTGGCCTTTTCTTGATTGTGAGTCTTTTTGCATTGGTCATTTATAACGATTTCTACCGCTACGGTTGGCTGGATCCGATCGTCAATTTATTTAAATGAAACGCTTGGTCTTTGATACATCGACCGAATGGGTCGTAGCTGGAATTTGGGACGGAACGAGCTGGATCGGCTCCATCGAAAAAACTGAAGCGCAGACCCAGTCCAAGCAGGTCTTTGTAGTTCTCCAAGAACTTTTGGAGTTCTATCAGATTCCTAAAAAGGAAATCTCAGAGATCGGTGTTGGCATTGGGCCCGGTTCATACACAGGTCTTCGAATCGGACTGACGGTGGCAAAAATTTGGGCGTATTCGGCCGGTATTCCCCTCTATAAATTCTCGTCAGCTAGGCTTGGAGACCCAGCAGAGCCCAAGCTCCAGCTAGTTGGCGCTCAAGATTTTGAGCGAGTCGAGGATATCAATGCGATAGTTCCTGTTTATTCAAACGATCATTTTTCCTAGAGTGGCTGCTATGGAATGGAAGCAGCGAAAACGAATTGCGAGGGGTGTTTATATCGTCCCCTCATTGATCACTTCAATTGCACTCTGTCTGGGATTTTACTCGATCATTTTTACACTCACTGCTCTCAAGAAGGGCACAACCAACTTCGAGCCTGCTGTTTTTGCTCTGATCTTCGCGAGCGTCTTCGATAACTTGGATGGAAGGATTGCGCGCCTGATGAAAGCAGAGTCGGAGTTTGGATTTCAGTTTGATTCGATCGCCGATATGGTTTCGTTTGGAATCGCTCCAGCAGTTTTGGCCTATGGATTTGCACTCATTGATCTGGATCGAATGGGTTGGCTGGGTGCCTTTTTATTTTTGGCCTGCGCTGGCATACGACTCGCCAGATTTAATGTGACGTCCGATGATGAGAATTCATCGAGAAAGTATTTTAAAGGCATGTCTTCTCCTGTAGCAGCTGGCGGTCTTAGCATTTCAATGCTGATGCTCAATAAATTTACAGAGGGGCCGGCCTATTCCTATGGGGTTTTGGCGGTCACAGTATTTTTAGCACTCCTCATGGTTTCGAATGTTCGATTTCGAACATTCAAAGATATTGGATTTAAAAGGCATAGAATCCAATATTTTTTGATCACGCTCGCGGGGATTGTTTCGATTTTTGCGTTTCGAGAGGACGCGCTTTTTGTAATTTTTATTCTCTATTTGGTAGCCGGACTCATTGAAGAGCTTTTTTTGTTTAAACGCCGGAGGAAATCCGATCCCTCGGTTCCTTTTTTGCCTTTTGGCGATCGCTAAGAATTAAATTGGATTCAACAAACCCGAAAGGTCCTTTTGAAGAATCTGACCCGCGAGTTTGTAGTAGAGCGTGACCTGTGTGTCCGGGGATTTGAGATCAATATCCATTGAAAGATAGGTTGTAGAGCCAGATTCGATTTCGTCTTTGAATTTAGCAAAATCGAGCTCGTACTGTTTGATATCTGTATAAGTGCCCAGGCAGAGATCGGCCGCTTCATTGAGGAGGGCCTCAAATTTATTTTGCGATTCAACACTCTCTATCGATTTCAAATCATCGAGATTTCCAAATTCCGAGATCACGCCAAACTCTTTAAGAGGCACTGATTCTGCATCACTCAAATTCGTCACTCGTGCCGCCAGAATCTCTGGATTTCCGACGCTTCCTCGAATGAAAGCAATCGTTCTAGAAACGGCGGCTGAATAGGGCTCATTCGCTTCTGAAATCAGCTCGCGATAAGTTTGCCCCTGGCAAAGCTTTACGATCTGAAGATCGGGTGCAAGATTCAAAGTGGTCTCGGTCGCTTCAATCCCAATGGGTAATGGCATTTCAGCGATTGGAGTTTCAATCAGGGGCTGTTCCACTGGAATTTGAGAAATCAACATGTCCACTTTCTGATTCAATTGGCGAAACTGCCAAATGCAAAAGCTCAATAGACTCAGCGATAGACCCAAATGAAATAGAATTCTGCCCATAGTATTGGAGGGTAAATTAGCAAGGATTGTGCCTTGACGAGTCAAAATAAACACGAGTCATTTCAGTGGCTTAGGCGCAGTGGCGACGCTCAGTCTGCGACCTGATACGGGCACCCACCTGCATGAAGGCGCATCTCGTGCTAAAGAGCGGTTAATAAAAGGAAAGTCTAAATAAAGGAGATTGATGATGATCTTAAGAACTATTGTAATAAGCTTGCTACTCACGAGTTGGACTTTGCTGTCGATGGACGTTGAGGCTGGGAATCTTTACAGCCGACGCGTGGGCCGTGGTGAGAATATTCGAGATCTTGGTCCCATCATTTGGGTTAAGGCAACAGATGCCGATGACGTTACGATCGAAGCACAAAATGGAACCTGCGTACTGAAGAAGAAGCTTTCGATTGCAGACACAATGGCGCTTGTAAATGCCGATCAGCGTTTAAGTTTTATCTGTGATGTTCCTGTGGATCCGTCGGGACTTGATGTCACAGAAGACGTGATTAATCAGCTGGCCGGAAAAGTAAGCGTTGTTGCCAAAAATTACAGCGTTCAATTCTATTTAAATGCCAATCGCTAAGCTGCCGAGAGAAGATCGCCGCGCTCGAGCTTCTCGAAATACTCAGATAGAATTTCGCGCATTCGCTCGAGACTCAAGGGACTGACCTCAAAAATTTTTTCTTTCATGGCCTTGTGGCCAGGGAGGCCCTTGAGATATCCGACGAGATGCTTTCGCATATTGTGACTCGAACCATCCATCCCGTAATATTCCAATATTAATTCATAGTGTCTTAAGATCACTCGAAGGCGATCTGCGGGTGAAGGCTCGGGCAGAGGTGGAAGATTTTCCAACGCTTGCGCCGCCTGTAAATAGAGCCAGGGATTTCCCACGGCACCACGGCCGATCCCCACGCCATCGCAACCCGTTTGCTCCACCATTTTTTTTGCGGATTCGTAGCTAATGATGTCGCCATTTCCAATCACCGGAATCTTAAGAATCTCTTTGAGACGTTTGATATGATCCCAATTCGCTGTTCCCGAAAAGGACTGAGCTCGCGTGCGGGCGTGAAGCATGATGAAGTCGACGCCTTCGTCTTCGTAGATTTTGCCCACTTCTTCGTAGTTGAGGCATTGATCGTTCCATCCAGAGCGAAATTTAACAGAGAAGGGCAGGCCCTCAGATTGCTTTCGAACCAATCGACAAATATCTCGAATGACATTGGGAGCGCGAAGTAAATTGCTTCCGCCTCCACAGCTCACCACTTTTTTTGCAGGACAGCCCATATTAATATTGATTCCCGCGGTTTGATGTTCCATCAGAACTTCCATGGATTTCTCGGCCAGCAGGGGGGTTCCGGCAGCAATCTGCGTGTGAAGATCCGGATCACGACGGCCGAGCATCTTGATGGTCTTTTCGTTTCGGTAGATGAGGGCATGCGAATCAATCATCTCGGTAAAAAGAACGGGAATCCCGAATTCCTTCATAAGAATGCGGTAAGGTGGGTCCGTATAGCCTGCCATCGGGGCAGAAAAAACTCGGCTAGGCAGCTGATGCCCTGAACGTGTACGAAATAAAGTCATGTCGCAGGGGCAGATTTACAAGAGAATGCTTTCGCCCGCAAAGCTTAACCTCGTTTTGAGGATTGGGGGCCTGCGTTTCGATGGCTATCATACGCTTGAAAGCCTTATGCTTCCGGTCACTTGGGGCGATGAGATCTCCCTTCGCTTTCGTAAATCAAGAATAAACAAAATTAGTTTGTCGACGCGGGGATTGAACATCCCTCCCTCAAAAAACTTGGCCTTTCGAGCCGCGGAAGAATTTTCAAGAGCCTTTGGCAAAAAATTTGAGCTAAAAATTGAACTCAAGAAACGAATCCCCACGGGTGCGGGCCTAGGAGGAGGGAGTGGTAACGCGGCAGTGGTTCTTTCGACTTTGGCAAAAATTCACAAAATTCCTTTGAACGTAAAACTCTTAAAAGTCGCCCGAAATTTGGGCGCTGATGTGGCCGTATTTCTTTATCAGCAAGCTTGCTGGTGTACGGGAGTGGGGGAGGTCTGCCGGCCTGTGAATTTGCCACAGCTTTGGTTTGTCATTCTGTTGTCTCGTAAGACTCCCACGCCCACTCCGCTTGCTTACAGGGCTTTGGATAAGGCCCGTGGCCGCTTCGCGAGCAAATGGCCGCTTCCTGGCATGCCTGACTATCTGAAGGGCAGAGACTGGAGCATTCCCCGTTTAGAGAACGATTTTGAGGAGGTGGTTTTGAAATTAAAGCCGCGCTTGAGGGCCGTGAGAAGCGCTTTAACTGCATCGGGCGCATTGGCCGTTTCGATGTCGGGTTCGGGTTCTAGCTTTTTCGGAGTCTATGCGAATTCAAAATCTAGCCACCGAGCCGCTAGACAGCTGAGGGCTAAAGGTTTTGAAGCGATCTCTTGTTCCTCTCTTTCCAGTTGGACAAAATGATCGAGGCTTTTTAGTCTCTCTCCTGACTTTCAATCATTGGGGAGTCGACAAGCGGTAAGTCAGCAGACTTTGACTCTGCCATTCGTAGGTTCGAATCCTACCTCCCCAAATTCTGGTTCTTTTAAGGCCTGATGATTTCTCCGTCCCACAATTCCTTTAGAAAATCGCTGTACGAGTAAATCGTGATACCATCCACGCGTCGGGTCTCGGGTTCCGTGCTGATAAGACAATATTTTTTAATTTTATTTTCCTCGCCCAGTGCACGAAGGCCTTACAGGTGGCGGTCGTTGATATGGGCCGAACGCAGGCTGTTGCAGATTTGAATAAACTAGTGGAGGACGGAGTTTTGGAGCGCGTGGGTGGTGGGCGTTCAACGATCTATCAGATTCCAGGGAAGAAGAGAGGGATCCAAAATCTATCTACGAGATAAGCATCGTTGGATTCAATGAATTCTACTTCCCCAGCACTTTTCCTCCCCCTCTCATTTTACCTCGCAAAATCGTAGCTCGATGCGTCATAATTCTTTGAGTTTCAACAAGGCAATGTTAAGACGATTGAAACCTCCAAGGTAAGGGTTCGCCAAATGGGTTTTGGCGTGAGGGGGTCCGTTAATAATTGTATCATTTTTGGGTGCGTTAAATGCGTAGGGGATTTCTATTGGGTCTGAAGAGACCTTTGTCAGCCATTTTGGCTTATGTTGTCTGTGTGGGGCCAGTGGTGGCGACCACTTCAGAGGTGCTACACGGTCGGCATTTTTCTGCTGAACCAGCGCCCATTCAAACGGATAGCAAATCCGATTCGCTTTTCATTCAAGCGGTTCAGAATTCCGAGGGTCTTCCGCCATTTGATCTTTCGTTTTCATCGAATGATCCCCTGGTGGATGAGGATCCCTTCTTTCTAAGATCTCAGTCTTGGGATGATTCTGGAAATTGGACTCTGAATGCCCCTTTGCATGAATTCGCATCGACCGAAAACTTTCTCTTTTACTCCGCAAAGTCGGCCAATCTTTTTAATGATAAATCTGCGGGAGGTCCGAACCAGGGAATTTTCTTTGTGGAGCGTTCGGAACTCAATGAGCGAAAGTCTCTGCAAGCAGCAGTTCCTGTTTATTTCTTTCCGCTACCTGAGGGGAATTGGATTGGGGATCTTGAAGCTCTTGAATTTTCGAGTGCGTCGCTTTTGGCACTCAAAGATGCGAGCGGATCTGTCATTCCTTTGTATCCCGAAGATCTCGAGTCGATGGCATCTGTTCAGCGAGCCAATCTGCAGTTGGGGCTCTTAGAAACTGTTCAGAGCCATGCGCGAGATGCCTCGATACTTACACAAGAGGGGATTTATCCTGCAGCTAGATCCATCGCCGGCTTTGGCTTGGCTTATGTCGGTAGTTTGTTAAACGGATTGGAAATCGGCAGACCCAACTCGTTTACTGAGATCGAGAAGGAATCTTCCATAGGCAGTGAGCTCCTCAAGCTTATTGGGATTCGACCTGTTTACGCTGAGGGGGTCGGCGCCACTCCAGAGCAGCTGGCGAGGCTTGCCGAGCACAGCGCAGAACTCACTGAGCGACTGATTCGCATCTCGGCAGTTCTAGGCATCGCGCTCGCTGGATCAATTGCGCTGCGATACACTGTTTATAAAAAGACTATCGATGGTCGCCGAGCGGCAATGTCGGAGGCAGAGCGCGCACACTGGAAAAGTCGATGGGGACTTCTGCAAACGAGAGAGGTACTCGACGTCTATGCGCATCTACTCACTTTGATCTATCAGATTCCGACCATCACCCTGGCGAATGTTGTGGAGTTCAGCCTCGATCGATATTTTCCTCGCTATGCCGCAAGTGAAAACACCTGGGTCAGAAAATTTCTGAATCGAACGGTTCTTTACGCTCGTGCTTCTATCGAGAAAGTGCCTGTGAATTGGAGAACTTGGTTTTTAGGGGCCATCGTTTTGGGAGGCATCGATACACTTTTTGTTGGAGTTCAGCTCTATCATGTGGTTCCAGCTGTAGGCGAAGCGGTTGGAGATAATATTCCGGCTCTGAAAACTCGAACAGATGCGGCTTTTGAACTCGGCAACCCACTCATTGAAAGTTTCAATCGAAATGAAGTGATGAGAAATCTATTTATGTATGCCGCCTCAGGGGCTGCTTCGTTTAGCGCGGATCTGAAAGGCCAACTCGAGCAGGTTTTGGCTAAAGAAGTAGATGATCGACTAAAAGCTCAAGGCAAAGATCTCACCAGCGAGAGAGTAAAGGCAGAGCGCAAAGAAATTCTTGAGACTCAAATCGAGCTAGCGATGAAGCGCCTGGGCTTGCCGGGCAGTGATGAGTTCTTGTTCGACTTCTTAACTTTTTACGAAAAAGCTTACGGCTTTTTGGGATACCGAATGCCTGGATCCGAGGGTTCAAATTTGATCGGTCAGAATCGGCCCGGCCTATTGCTACCCGCGCTGAATCGGACGATCGCCTATCTAGAAAAGCGAGGGGACTATTCGGCTCAAGGAGCTTTGCGTGTACTGAGGGAAGTACGCGCAGAGGCCGGTAGCTTTCGAAATTTTCTGGGAGACTTTAATTTCACACCCGAGGGACTGAAGCAGAAAAAGGCCAGCCTTCAGCGAGCGAGGCAATCGCTCTTGTCGCTTACGTACAGAGGTGATTTTTACGAAGAGGTTCAGCAACTGCCGCTGGATTGGGGAAAGTATGGAAGTGAAGATGCTTACTGGGCAGCAACTTACTTCCGCCGCGGCTTTGCCAGTGTCCTCAAGGGAGATGATTCCCTTCTGAACGGTCCTGCAGACTTTGATCTGAATCAAGTGCGATTGGCCGAAGAAGCTGCATACCAAGATTTACGTAAGCGAAATCTAGAAAAGTCTTCGTTGGAAAAGTGGGCGTTGATTAATTCACAGCAAGGCGAATTTCAAGTTTTGACCGAGGCACATCTTCAAAGGATTACTAACGAGGATCGCTCTGCGAAGGAAGTCTATCATCCAACTCAAGATTCACTGCTGACGAGGCTTCAAAAGCAAAGTATCCGAGAACGAACCGACGCCGTTTTTTCTCAAGAAGGGGGCATTTTTGAATCTGCTCAAGGACAAGCTCGATGGAAAAGTATTTATCGTGAGGTCTATTTGAAGACGGTCGGATTGTTTCCGGACTATGAGCATCATCCTGAGCTCATTGAAACAGTCAAAACTCAAGCCGAAGTGTCGATTCAAAAATCAATCAATGATCCGAAATTCGTTGTCTACCTAGAGAGTCTGGATTCTCGATCGCGTGAAGAAGTTCGAATGAGCCGAATTTGTGAATCGGAGGTCGCCCTCTATATCGAGGCCACAGTTCGCCAAGATAGTATTCATCCCCTTGATCCCGCTCAGCCTGGACGATTACAGAAACTGCGCCAATCCGACATTCTTCGAAAAGATTTTGGAGGGCGGCTGAAGCTTCTTACGCGAGGAGTTCGTGCGGTGGAAGCTCTTTGGGCAGAAGCGGAATATAATTTGGGCGGACTTCCTTGGCTCTATCGTAATGTTCCGCTGTCATTTGATCTTGTGAAGTCGATTGATCGAAGCCTTCGTCGGCTTCCGATTATTTTGACATCGAGCTTCGCCTTCAATCTTTATTTTTGGGGAGCAGATATCACGTGGGCTCAGTGGCTCTTCTTTGGATTGACCAGTTTTACGATTGCTGGGCCCGCGCAGACTCTCAATCGACTCTTTACCTTTCAGAATTGGAAGCCGATGGGTTCGATTAAGACGACGGCCCTCCTCGCTTTCCTTCATACATGGGCCACATTTTGGGGAAGTGTTCCGATGTATATTTTTGCGGGGGATTTTATGAAAGCCTGGCCTTATATGGCTGCAGCCGTAATTTCTGGTCCGGTAGTGATTTCGCTCGCTAAATCACTTACTCGATCAAAGAGGCAGAAAGTGGCCGACTTTGTTTTTGATAAAGTATCTGGCGCGCAGTCGTTTTGTCGGAAAGCGATTTCTGGCTTGGCGTTTGGAAGCACGAGAGTTGATCGATAACCACTTGATGAGCACTTCAGATTGAGAATTTGCGCCTGCAGCGAAGCGGGCGCAAATTCTATAAAAGCGTCAAAATCTTTCTGAAATTTCGAATGAGCTTTAATTATTGCATTTCGATTTAGATTTCTCAATTCAAATTGTGTTTTGCTCTCAAGTTTGTATAAAATCCGCCCCCGCTGGATTTTGTTTGCCGAGATTCTGCGACTTCTCGTGTAAAATATAATTAATGGCTCACACGAACCCTCTTTGCTTTTCCTCTCACCACCCCTCTCTCAACAGACGTGCAGGTTTTCGAGGTAAAAAAAAGGGGAGGACCAGGTATGTCTATACAACTAACCAAGTCACACTATACGGCTGGAGCGCAGTGCTCTAAACGGCTCTATCTTCAAGTGAATCAGCCGGCGCTTGCGACAGCACCGAGCGACGATCTTCAGCTCCGATTCTCGCAAGGCCAAAAGGTTGGGCGGCTGGCGCAAGCCGCCTTTCCAGGAGGAGTTCTTGTTTCTGCTTCCGGAAGCGCCCTTCAGAGCGCTCTCGACACAACTTTGAGTCTCATCCGAGATTCTCAGGTGCCAGCAATTTTTGAGGCAGCAGTTGTGTTTGAAAACTTGCTGGTCCGAGTCGATATTTTAAAAAATAATTTCGACGGAAGCTGGGACATCATCGAAGTCAAATCGACCACCGAGCCAAAGGAAGAGCATCTCGAGGATGTCGCCTTTCAACTTCTCGTGCTACGAGGCGCTGGAATTCAAATTAAGAATGTTGTTCTCAGTCATATCAATAACAAAGTGAGATTTCCAGATTTGGATGAGCTCTTTAGCAATCATGATTTTACAGAAGCCGCGACCGTCTCTCTGCCCGCCGTCACCTTGCGTCTGAAATCCTTGATCAGCATTCTTGAAAAGGAAGAAGCACCGAAGCAAGCCATCGGCAGGCAGTGCGCGAATCCCTATAGCTGCGAATTCAAAAGTCAGTGCTGGGCGGATGTTCCCAAGGGTTCGACACTCGAGCTCTACAATTATAGAAAGCGAAAGCCGACGAAATTCGATCTCTATCATCAAGGGCCCAAGCTTCTTTCCGATTTTAACAATGAAGTAGAGCTTACTCGATTTCAACAGATTCAATTTCTGGCGAGCAAAACGGAAGAACCGATAATCGATCGCGCGGGTTTGGCCAGTTTTCTCAATTCGGTTCAGTATCCCGTCTATTATTTTGACTTTGAAACGATTGCACCGGCAGTTCCCATTTTGAACGGGATGCGGCCTTACCAGCGAATTCCCGTTCAGTTCTCATGCCATATTCAGAAAGAGCCTCATGCAGTTCTGGAACATCATGAATTCCTGGCAAGCGGGAAGGCAGATTCGGATCCTCGGATGGAATGCATTCAGGCGATGCGCAAAGTTTTTGGCGGATTGGGGACGATCGTTGCTTACCATGACGACTTCGAGAGGTCTCTGATTCGTGAGCTCGCCGTAGACTTTTCAGATCATGCGGACTTTCTTTTGAATCTCGAAACTAGGTTCTGGGATTTGGAAGATGCCTTTCAACATCATTTTTATCACCGTGACTTTGGCGGATCGGTGAGTATCAAAAAGGTTCTGCCGTTCTTTGCGCCAGAAATGCAGTACGAGAAACTAGCGATTAAAAATGGGGGGCAGGCTCAAGCTCAACTGGTCCGGCTCTTTCATGCAGATCTGAGTGAAATGCAGCGCGATCTTCTGAGACGAGATTTGCTCACCTACTGCAAGCAGGACTCTATGGCCATGCTCGTTATTCACCAAAAGCTTATCGAAATCATCGGGGATAATCTGAGGTTTCTTAGGGTGGGGGGATAGTTAAAGCAGACATCTTAATCGCGTCATAAATTTTTAGATGCGGTTTGCATAGCTCAATGCGCCTCATCTAAATTCCTTTCAAATTGACCCCCTATTTATGTCGTGAGAAAATTAAAGCAGGTGTCAGAGACTGCTTTTATGAAAAAAAATGGATTCGTATTTGTCGACTCGGCATTTTCACTCGAGGACGTTCGCGACTTTGAAGCTACCATTATTAAACTTGCAAAAGAGCTATTGATTCAGGTTGGACATTCGCCATTGCCATCGAATCCCTATGAAATCCTTCGCACATTGGAGACGAAATATAAGGACGAGTTTTTCCTCCTCTGCTCTCAGGTGGGCTGCTCTTCGGCGGGTTGGTCTCTTGCTTGTTCTCCCAACCTTCGAGCCAGGTTGAAAGAAATTTCTGGAGCAGAAGTAGCTCCGGCCTTATTCGTTCAGCCAATCGGTGTCTTTTACAATGAGCCCGATGTCACCCGACTCCAAACAGCACCCCATCATCCATACACTATGCTCGTCCGCCCACGGTCCATAACGCAGTTAACGACGCCAAAGGAGATTGTGGATAAATTCGAACCCGTGCTTTGCAATCTTAAGCGGGGAGATGCCGTAATCTTTGATCACAACTGCATTCACTCTACTGCTCCCAATTATTCTCCTTTTCCTCGAGTCTCTGCAGTCATTCGATTTGTAGACCTGGTCGCTGAAAAGCCGTTCAAACCCTGGGTTCAATTCTCGTATTCTGGAACAGATATTAAGCATGAAATCTCAGAACGAGCGATTTCGACGACGATCGAAGATGTTGTGCAGGGGAGAGCTTAAATGCCGCAGATTTTGAAACAAAGTCGGATAGAAAACTGTCCCTGCTGTGGAACCTCAGCCATAGAATCTAAGCAATGCAGTCGGAGCTTTTATGTCGATGTCCTTGAGAATCAAGTGACCTATGATTTTGGGACTTGTGCGACCTGCGGATTCATCTATGTCTTAAATCCACTTTCGGAAGAAAACTTAAAATTTTATTACGAAAATGCAGCCTATCTTAGACGACAGAGTATCGACGAAGTCGAAGAGGAAGTGCTTAAAAATCAGCGAGCATTTCTTGAGAGACGCGGCCAGAAAACTGGAAAAGTCTTAGAAATTGGGTGTGATGCGGGTCAATTCTTGAATGAACTCTCCGCACACTCGTGGGAGACCTATTATCACGAGTATAGTCTTGAGGCGAACGAGTTCCTTTCTCAAAAGCATCGTCCCTACAGAGATGGTGATAAAGAATCTTTCGACCTGATCGTCATGAGACATGTGTTTGAGCATATTGCATCACCCAATGAGTTTTTGATCAAACTGAGGCCCAGTCTCCGCGCCGATTCAAAAATATTTATCGAGGTACCCGATTGGACCTATTTAGATAAATTTACGGATAGTTTGGCATTCGAGCATGTGAACTATTTTTCGATGGCCTCGCTTAGCCTTCTCTTGGATCGAGCGGGCTTAAGCGTTGTGGACATGGAGTTCGGAATTTCACCTGGCTATCATACGACATCGAACCGAGTGATTCGAGTGCTGGCCGAGTTGATTCCGGGTCGAGACGTCAATACTCGAATTGAAGCCTTTCAGCACCATGACGATCGAGTGAGCAATGCATTCTACAAGCGAATTAGGAGTTTGGTGGCTTCAGAGAAGGCCAAAAACAGGAGTATTTCATTTTATGCGGCCAGCTGGACCAGCGCCGACTTGCTTTTAAATGCGAATCTCCCAAAAGAAAGTCTTCTTGGAATTTTTGATCAAGACGAGCGAAAGCAGAAAAAATTATTTCATGGCTGTAAGGTTTATTCTCCAACTAGACTTCAAGAATTGAAGCCCGATACGATCATCATCAATTCGTCCTACGATCATGAGATCTCTAAGAATCTTCGAGATCAAGGCTTCTCGGGTCTCATCATCAGCTCATCCGATCTGCTTCGGGAACTAGAGTCTGGCGCGACGGCCTAGTTTTTAGAGACAAATCCCTCAAATTTCCGTTTAATGTGGTGAATGTGGGATGGCGGCCTTTTCATTGGCAGAAATGTAGCGACCGGCGTTGAGCTTTCGGCGGATAAAATTCAAAATACCTTTGCGACCTATGGCATTGAGTCTGCGATTTGTTCTTCTTACAAGAGTATTTACTTCGACTTTCGAGAGGGAAATCAAGACGTCTTAGATTTGAGCAAAAGGAATCCTGGTCGAGTTGTCCCAAGTCTCATTATTCCTCCCGTCAGTCTGAGTCCCTCGACTGTGTCTGCTTATCTCAAGGATTGCTATCAACAGGGTGCTCGTGTTCTCGGCTTCTATCATTCACCGAAGTACTATGAAGTGCCCTTTGATTGTTACGCCGTGAGGGGATTGGCGAAAGAGGCTGCCAAGCAGGGATACTGCCTTCAGTTTGGGCTCACGCAAGTCGAAGAGCTCTCGAAGATCGCCGATCTCTATGGATCTCTCGAATGCCCGATCCTCATTCGTTGGATGACGGGACGCACTTATAAGCATCTTACGGAAGTGATTTCGGTGCACAATCAGTTCAAGAATTTCTATGTCGATGTTGGATCTGTGGTGAATGCGGGGGGAATTCGACTTCTTGTGGAAGAGTGTGGGTCGGAAAGACTCTATGCTGCATCGAATATTCCAGAGGCGCTTTTTTATCCCACGCGCTTCATTCAAGAGGTGGCAGAGATTAAAGACAGCGATCGTCAGAATATCCTCGGAAAAAACCTAGCTCGAATATTCAATGCAAAAGCGAGTGAAACCACCGCGCAGTTGTCGAAAGATGGGCAGGAGAGATGGGAGAGACTCAAAAAGTTTAAGAAAATCGATACCCATGTCCATTTGGATGGCTGGAATATTTTGGAACCAGAAATTGCACCTCAATTTATTTTGAAGCATTTCGAGAATTTGAATTATCAAAAGGTGATTATTATTCCCGTTCGCGCTCTGAATGATGATTTGGTTTTGGCCAATGCCAAAACCCAAGAAGTCCTTTCTGAGTATGACGAATTTTTTGGAATGATTGTGGTTGACCCACTGCGACCTGAGGATTCAATTCAGGCCATTGAAGCCTATTCCAAGAATCAAAAATTTGTGGGCCTCAAGTCCATTCAAGATCTTTCGGGGATTCTACTCGATGATGCAATCTACGATGTTTTTTTTGAAGCAGCAGAAAAGTATAAACTACCAGTAATGGCGCATATTCCGGGAATGCTCGAGGCGGCGAAGAAGCATCCGGGCACAAATTTTTTATGTGCCCATTCCAATTGGGGGCGGATCAAACACTTTGTGCCGCAGAAGAATATCTACTTTGATATTGCAACTTCTCATGCCGATACGAACGAAAGTCGATTGGATCTTTTGATTGAGAAAGCGGGAGTCGAGCGGATCATCTATTCATGTGATGCTCAGCTCATTCATCCAGCATGGACTCTGGGTAAGCTTGCGAGCTACGAAATTTCAGATAAGGATCTAGAGAAAATATTCTACCAAAACGCTAAAGCTTTATTTCCGCGAATTAATTAGAGAAGGCGACCTTCATAGCCTCTGATTATTCGGAAGGCCTCGGCATAGGCAAAGCCGCACTGCATTCCATGATACTGCGCCAGCAATTTGAGTCCCTCTCGGGACCATGGATGAGGGTAGGCCTGAAGTTCATTCTCATAGACTGCAAAGGCTTCGATTTTTCGATCAATCTCTTCCGTGATATCCACATAGTAGTTGGCTGGAAATGGCTGCCCATTCCAAAATGTAGTATTTGGGATTTCAGCGCAGATCAACGAAATGGGTTTTGATTTTGGACGCGCCAAAATTTTTGCGACCTCAAATGTTAAACGATGATCGTTGTTTAAATCGGTGTCGGTATGAGTGACAATGAGATCAGGGTTTAGCTGAAGGCTGATGGCTTGATTGGCGAGGTCGGCAATGGCCACCTGATCAAACTTTTGATCTTTGAAGCCCAAAAATACGGGTGCATTCTTTACTTTCAAATGCTCGCAGGCTTTTTTGGTTCCGCCTCGATTATCCTGGATTTCGCCTCGCACGCTCACCAGACCATCTGAGACGATGACGATATGTACGTCCCAAGCTTGCGCAAGCAGCTTTTGAATCAGACCCCCAGCACCCAGCGTTTCGTCGTCTGCATGGGCCATCAGAATCATCGCGCGTTTCTGTGAAGAATTATTGGGCCTAGTAGACATCGCTATCTCCTTGAGTGAAGTGCCATTCCTTTGAATTCGTGTTTCCAGTGTAGATCTTTCTTGTGGCGTGAGGTTCGAAATTCCAACCGCTTTCCTGAAATCCGCCGTGGTAGGGATGTGAAGCTGAACACCAAGCCGTCAGCAATTCTGCGGATGATTCGATCGCATAGTTCTCCACCCAAGAAAGTATATCTTTCAAGAGATTCTTTGCTTCCTCCCGAATGCAGAGATCCAGTAAATGCAAAATGCTCGTTTGATTCTCGTCTTTGTATTTTTTTAGAACAATATAGGCATCGTTTGAGAGAGAAAAAAATTCGTATGTCTGCCCGGGCTTTGAGTATCGCCAGTTTAGATAGGCTCTGCTTCTATGCACTCCCGTGGGAAGGGCGCTCCTTGTGAATATCTCTTCCATCGTGGGGGTGGAGACCTCTTGTCGCTCTAGACTCAACTTTGACTTCAAATGAGAAGCGTCTTGCTTTAGTTTCTTCCGAATCCAAGGCACGGACATGAGAGCTTGCCATCCCACGCGCTCAAAGCTTTTTGCAGATAGATCATTCGGAAATGTATAGCCAACGACATTTGAGGTTTTCATCCAATCAATATTTGTTTGGGCGAGTTGATGCAAAAATCCACGTCCCCTATAATGGGGATCTGTCATTACATCCTGCACCATGCATGCTTTAAATAACCCGCCATTCATCCAAAGTGTTTGTGTTACCGCGGCATAGATCGAAACGATTCTTCCCTCGTCCTCAATGCCCCAGATTTTTGCGGGACCACCGGGATGATCTTGAAACTGCCACATTAGGTATTCACTACTCCAAGGAATATGAGGCTGAATGCGATTGATGAGATCTAGGATCTCGGTGGATCGGCTCATCGGAAGTGGATGTACTTTTAAATTTTCTGCCACAGCTCGAAATCCATTTCTCTAGACAAACTTTGATAGCCACACTTCTGCGCCATTTTTTGAGAGCTCAGATTTGTCGAGCGGATCCAGGCTCGGCACGGATAAGGCCTTAAGCTCTCAGTTGCGAAGGTTAACATTTCAGATCCAAATCCTTGGGTCCTAAACTGCGAATCGATGAGCCAAGAAAGCTCGTATTGCTTCTCCACGGGTTCTGCTCGTATCCACCCAACTGCCACTTCACCGCCTTGTAGTTCAGCTATCCAAAGTTTTCTGCTCGGCTGCTCTTTGAGGAGTTTCGAAAACCAGTCATCATGATGAAAGCGCAAAACTTTCTTGCCATCTTTAGAGGCCGCTATTGATTCGGGAAGATTGCGCCAAGCAAAGAGCCTTTCACGATCTTCTTCCTTGGCCAGCCGAAATCCTAAGCGCTTGGATCCTGAATTCACCCTAAAACTCCCACGTCTAATTTTAGCATTAGAGAACTTAAGTTGATACTTTGATGCGGGGCTTCGTGACGCGTGCCGCGGCTAAAACCACCAGGTAGATCCAAATGATATCGGCCCAGAGCAGATGTGTAATCTTGAGCCAAAGCGGGGAGAGTGAAATGAGCGCTGCGATACCGATGACAATCCCGATGACAATGATGAGTGGAAAGTAACGCGCCAAGCGGTGTCGAACTTGGATTGAAAAGTAGATCAGGAATCCCGCAATCATTAAGGCCGCGAGTGGATGAAGCCAACGAAGTCTTACAAGCGACGGACTATCTGGATTGAAATCCGCGTGCCATCCACTGAGGAGAGAAGCGGATGGATAGAGCGTATTACTGAGTGACGAAAGTGAGCCAAGAATTGCAATGAAGAGAAAGCTCGCAAGAGCCAATACTGAGGGAAGAATTGAATCTCGCCATTCAAATTCGATCCGAGGATCTTCATCTTGGGCCCAAACATAGCTGAGTACCAAGCTCCCCAAGAGTACGAATGTGTTGATGGAGTGAAGTCCAACAACGAATACACGCAGCGAACTTTCGTTGGTATCCACGAGTCCACCCAAGACCAACCAGGCTCCAAGCAATGCTTCACTCAGAGTAAAGAGCGCAGTTGCGGTGGCTGCCTTTCGTGCTAAGTGTCCTGGCTTAAATATTCTGAAAGCCGAGATCAGTAGAAAAAGAATTCCCAAGCTCAAAAGGCCCGACTTCATTCTATGGAAAAACTCGATCCAAGTCTGAAGCAAGAGCGCAGCATCACCTTCGGGAATGATGGCCCCATGGCAAAGGGGCCATGCCTTCCCACAGCCATCACCAGATCCCGACATCCGAACAAAAGCCCCCCAGCCAATTACGACGAGAGTGTAGGGTATGAGGGCGAGATTGAGGCGTAGAAATGCCTTAGGGCTCTTAAGCCAACTAAACATGCGAAGAATCCTAAAGGCCTTTTCACTTTAATAAAAGAAGTCTTCAGAATGACAACACTGACCATGGACGCTCTCTGGAGTGGCTGTTATTCAGGCTACCAAGATGGCCACCAAAACTAGCTTCCAGTGTCGACACGCAAAAACCTCAGATGCATTACAGATCGCCGAATTCCAGGCCATGATGGCCTTAGAAACAGAGGAGATTCGATTGGATTTGCTGACCCTTGAAAAGGGAGTGGCGGCGGTATTTAAAGATCCATCCATGGGGACTTATTGGGTAGTTCAGAACTCAACAGATGAAGTGGTCGCCTCTACTTTGGTACTTAAAGAATGGAGTGATTGGAGAAATGGGGAGGTTTGGTGGATTCATTCTGTCTATGTTCTTCCACAATTTCGACGGCAGGGAGTTTTTCGTTTAATTTATGAGAGCCTCAAAGCGCACGTGGCAGCAAACCCTCAGCTTCGAGGGCTTCGCCTCTATGTTGAGAAGCAGAACTCAAGTGGAATTAGTACGTATCGCGATCTTGGAATGAGCGACGATCGCTATGCTCTATTCGAATGGATGAAAGACTACTAAACTATTTCTTCAACATAATTTTGAATCGAGTGATTTCATCTTTAACATCCTGCGGAATATTGGTTCCAGCGCTTCCTGTATAAGCAGCAGTCAATGAAGATTCTAAATCTGAAAAGCAGAGTTGAGCGCCGGGGGATGTCGGAAATCTTACGATACATTCCCGCAGATAGTTGTCAGTAAGCGAAAAATAATAGCCTTGTGAAATTAAAGCATCACAAAGTGCAAGCCGACGAAGCAGTTCTGGTGTGAGCGCGCTCGGCTTATTATTGACCAAGTCAAAAATTAAACCCGAAGCGGCCAAAATTCCCACGAACGATTCTGGCTGAAACCGAACCCCAGTTTTTTTAAGGATGGGATCGAGAGTTTTCTTTGTAAACCTTTCCACTTCCTCTGCGCTGGCTTTAAGTGGATCCGGAGCAGGGACCTTACTTAACTTCTTTAATCCCATAATCCAACCTTCGAGATCTGATCGGATCGCCTTGGGCAGAGATTTGTTCTTGAGATGTGGCTCCAGTGTCTTAATACCACTCGCGGGATCTCGAAGGACTCTCACATAAATGACAAGCTCTCTGCGAAGAGCAGTTTCTAATCGTTCGGCATCATCTTTTTTGGGATTAAATTTCTGAATGAATACTGCGTAATGATTCAGTGCCTCTTGGTAGTGGCGAACTGCAAATAAAAATTCGGCCCGTTCAAAATCATCTCCTTTGATTTCTTCTTTTCGAAAAGTCCATCCGGGCAGAGCGCGGCCCGGGACCTGAGTA
>Ga0163144_10007573_pt1 | contig 23770 bp, 23 predicted proteins | sample OliLak19BULKMAT1_FD_123175 | JGI IMG/M metagenome (GOLD analysis project Ga0163144, IMG submission 123175) | Freshwater microbial mat bacterial communities from Lake Vanda, McMurdo Dry Valleys, Antarctica - Oligotrophic Lake LV.19.BULKMAT1 | ecosystem: Environmental > Aquatic > Freshwater >...
CGCGCAAGCTCAAAATACAGGCGACGCTGGTCGATAACGTGTCAAAATAGGGCTGGATGGTTACAAACGAGGCGCGCACCGCATCGGAGAGTTCGCCGCGCAGCCCCAATTCCGCGCTGCCGTTCTGCAACCCAACATGGACGCGCTCGAACGAGTCGAGGGCTGCGGCGGTTTCGTCCAGATAAGCGGCGTAGCGGCTGCCTTCGCCTTCGTAGACGATCAGCAGAACATCTTTGGTCAAATACTGGCTCAACATGCGCTGCCGCCCAGCAAGATTGACCAACAGCGCATCACCGGCATCGTTTATAAGGTTAAACCACACGATGCCTTGTGTGATCAAGATGATTACAACTGTGATCATGCCGACTAAAACATAGTTCCGGCGTAAGTTTGCCATATAGGAGTCGCTTTGGCTCAGGAACCCAATATGAGTTCAGCTTCATCATGTGTATAGCAATTATATTACGACAGATTACGAGCTAGGACAACATCTCAACGCTCAAAATTCATGAAAAATTCGCGTCTTTAAGCATGTCATCAAGCGTAAACGCCGCCCCGCGCGCCAAGGCTGCATCGAGCGCCGCTCCATCCATGCGCGTGCGCAGCGCGGGCAGATCGACCCGCTCGATTTCGGTACGGATGCTGGCATCGCTCGCGGGATGGTTCATGATCAGCCCGAAATACAGCGCGGTCGTTTCGAGGTCGCCCTGCGCAAGACGGATTTTCGCCATCACCGCGAGATTGCTGGTTTGGGCGAATTCACTTTGGATCGCGCGCGCGATCTGGACGCCTTCGTTCAACGGTAGCCACGCCGCCTCGATCTGATTGAGATTGACATAGGTCGCTGCCACCGCGCCAAGCCCAATCGACAGCGTATACTGGTCGTCCAGCTCACGTGCCATGCGCACAGCCTCTTGGTTGTAGTGCAGCGCGCGCGCATGATCGCCCATATCGTCCATCAACTGTCCCAAATTGGAAATATTCATCGAGACGCCGCGCTTGTGACCGACTTCCGTCATGATGGCGAGACTGTCCTCGAAGTACACGCGCGCAGTTTCAAAATCGCGTTCATAACGGTTAACAATCCCCAGATTCATCAGCGTAATCGCTGTGCCACTGCGGTCGCCCATGACGTGCTTGAGCAGCAGACTTTCATTATAGAGCGCGCGCGCTTTGCCATAATCGCCCTGTGCCATCTCCACCGCGCCCATATTGCCGAGCAACAGCGCGATCCCGAACGAATCGCCCAGTTCGCGGCGCATGATCAGCGCATCGTTCCAATAAGCGCGCACAGCCTCATAATGCCCGCGATCATATTCCAGCGCACCCAGCATCGTCAGCGCCCACGCCGCGCGCACGCGGTCGTCAATGGCGCGCGTGATCTCCAACGCTTCGCGCGCGCGCTGTTCGCTCAGGTCGATATCGCCGCGCCGCAGCGCCGAATTAGCGATCAACTGTAAACTGAGCGCGATCAAGCGTTGACCTGCGCGCGGATCGCCCTCGAAGGCGCGCGCGGCATCCAGCGCCCGTTCGCCCCACAGCGCCGCCGCCGCGTGTTCGCCGCGCTGAAACAGCGTGTTCGCCATCAGGGTAAGAGCATAGATGCGCGGTTCGCCCGGCGGCAATTGGTCGATTGCCGCCTGTAAGGTTTGGATCGCGCCTTCGTAGTCGCTGCGCTTTTCGAGGCTCTCGCCCAAGCCCACGAGGGCGCGCGCATCGTCGGGCGCGAGCGTGCGGACGCGCTCGAAGTACGCCGCCGCCTCGACGAAACGGCTGGTGCGATTGGCTTGCTCACCTGCGATCAGCGCGTAGTGGATTTCTTTCGTCGCGTCGCCCGCCGCGCGCCAATGCTCTGCCAACGTGGCAGCGTAAGCGCTATCGTCAGGATAGGCACGCTCGATAGCGCCCGCGATTTGCCCGTGCAGCGCGGCGCGTTCTGCATCGGCGAGGCGGTCGAGCAGCGCGGCGCGCAGCTTATCGTGGCTGAAACGCCAGCGTCCGTCCGCCACATCCAGAACGGCGGCATCGGCACAATCGAACAACCATGTTTCAGTGTCAAGAGCGGATGCGCTGTCGTCGGCAAGCCTGCGCAGCGTGCGCAGCGTGCGCAGATCGATCTCGCGTCCGGCGACGGCGGCGGCGCGCAAGAGCGGCTGATGTGACGCAGGGACGCGCTCGAGGCGGCGCTCGATGATGGCGCGGATGCCACCGCTGACGATGCGCGCAGGCAGTGTATCCGCGCCGACGGCGTTCAAACTGCCCGCTTCTTCCGCCAGCGCGCGCACCACCTCGACCACGAAAAAGATGTTGCCCTCCGTCTCGCGCTGAATCAGGTCGATCACGGGCTGCGCGCCACCCGCCGCGCCCAACATCGCTTGACTGAGCGCGGCGATGCCATCGGGCGTCAGGCGCTCCAGCTTCATCGGGTTCGCCAACGTCAGCCTGTCCGGCAGATCGGGCGCGTCATCATCGCGGTATGTGCCGACGATCATCAGCCGCGTTTCCGCCGCGATGCGCGTGAGCGCCGCAACCAGTGGCAGGCTGTCGTCCGCCCATTGCAAATCTTCGAGAATCAGCAGAATCGGGCGCGTTTGCCGCTGGAACAGGTCGATCAGCGTGAGTGTCAGACGTTGAGCGACGGCTGCACCCGTCAATTCCGGCACGGCGGGAATGACGCGGTCGAGCAGCGCCTCGATATCGGGGACAAACTCGCGCAAGATACCCGCTTCGAGATCGGACAGCGCCGCCGACAGCGCCAAGCGGCGGACGGGCGCGCGCCAAACTTGATACGGCAAGCCGCCGTCTTCGACCGCTTGCCCGCGCACGACCGTTGCGCCGCGCACAAGTGCCAGCGTCCGCAGTTCATCGACTAAGCGCGACTTGCCGACGCCGCTTTCGCCGCCGATCAACCACGCGCTGCCGCGCCCCTCGGCGTGTGCAACCTCTAGCGAGCTGGTCAACCGCTTTAATTCGTCAGTGCGCCCAATGAATGCCGCCGCTTGCAAGAAGCTCTCGCGCACGGCATGACTTTCGGCGCGCGGCGCGTCGCCCATGAAGCGATACAGGGCGGCAATCGCAGCGTCGGCGCTCGGATAGCGCGTCTCCGGCTTTTTATTCATCAGCCGCGCGATCACGTCGATCAATGACGGCGGCGATGCGGACGATGTATCCGACGACATGATCGCGGCGGGTGCGCCCGTCGGCGCAAATATGCTCATCAGCTCATTGATGATCAGCGTCGGGGCATCGTCATCCAGCGTAGCAGCGAAATCGGCGGACGGATGTGCGGGCGCGCTGACGGGTTCAGTCTCGGTCGTGAGTTTTTCGAGCGCGGTTTGCAAGGCGTTTAAGTCGGGTTCGGTGCTGAGGACATCGCGGATCAACTGCTGTACATCGAGGTTGTGAAACGGATGCTGCCCAACGATGATTTCGTAGCCCATCACGCCAAGCGCGTACAAATCCGTCGCCTCGCTCAACGGCGCACCCAACAGCGCTTCGGGCGCGATATACGCCAGCGTCCCGGCGGTATCTGTGTTCGCCCAATCTTCGCGCGCGAGCGCCAAGCCAAAGTCCACGACCTTAACCTGATCGCCCTGCGTGACCAAGACGTTCGCGGGCTTGAGGTCACGATGGAGGATGCCGCGTCGATGCAAATACGCCAGCGCCTCCAAGATTTCGATCAACAGCCGGACGCGCTCCATGAGCGGCATCGCGGCGGCGGCACTCGTTAGGGTACGCGCGCCCACAATCAAATCCATCGTCAGATAGGGCTGGCGCTCACCGGACGGCTGATCGGACGCGCTCGGCTCGTCGAAACCGTAATCCAATACGCTGACGATGTGCGGATGGCGCAGCGATGCCACGGTGCGAAATTCTTGTGCCAATGCCAACTGCGAGTCGGTCTGCGCTTCGGTACTGCCCAAAGGCTGATCCGCGCGCGTCAACACCTGCTTGAGCGCGACGATCTCGCCCGTCAGCCGATCTTGGGCGCGAAAGACCGCGCCCATGCCGCCATGTCCGATCTCGTCGAGAAGTTGATAGCGATAGTCGATCATGTGGTTTATTCTGATGAAATGGGATGCGAATGGCGACGATGATAATCTGAGACGCCCGCGTGCGCCACTTGTGGCGTGCCAATCCATCACGCTATCGCATCAAATTTTAATCCCTTCGTACCAAGTCATGACGGCGAACGATCTATAGTGTTACGCTGGCTCGTCTTCACTTGCCCTCGCTGATTCCATGAACATCGTTGCCGCCTTGCTGGGCAGCACGAAAAATACCGCGAGGACAAGGCTCACCACCAGACTCAACATTGGGCTAACCAACGCCACCCACAACGCGCCGCGATAGAAGAAGGATTCAACCGAATACTGGCGGGTAATCTGCGCAGTGAGGTTGAGATCGGTTTTGGCGGTGAACAAACGGTTATTGTGCGCGACCTAGCGCCACAACAGATTGAAAAAGATCGTCACGATCAAGAACCACCCGGTATAGACGATCACGGCGATGCCTTGATCGTGGTGCTGCAAATATTCCGCGACCAGCGCCGTCGGGAATGGCAGCAGCGTCACGCCGAGCAGCAGCAGATTGTTATCGCTGCGCCGAATCACCGTGAACCGCCGATGGTGGTTGATTCACGGGACGAGGATGAACAAGAAACTGGCGAAGAACGCCAGAAAATTGGGCTAGCGTTCGAGCAGCAGCGTCGCCAAGCCGACTTCATCTGCCAATTCGACCGACGGCACGCGGATATCCAGCACCAGCAGCGTGATCGCAATCGCAAAGACGCCAGCGCTGAACGCCTCGATGCGTCCGGTTTCTTTTTCAGACTCGTGATGGGGAATGGGAGTCTGCATCTGTTCGCCTCTCATGTGATTTGACGCACTCAGCGTATCAAACTAAAATGCGATGCGAAAGTAGTCAAGGGTTTGGGTTCGGAAGCTGTATTGGCGCTGGTTTCCGACAAGTGGACAATCCAAATCATCCATGCGGTCTTCGATGGCGCGCATCGCTATGGCGAACTACGCCGCGCGATTCCCACCATCACGCGCAAGATGCTGGCACAGCGACTGCGCGAATTGGAGCGGAACGGCATTCTCAGCCGCCATGATTACGAGGAAATGCCGCCGCGCGTTGAATATGCGCTCACACCCACTGGCGAGTCATTGAGCGCCGAGATCGCCGCGCTGTGCCACTGGTCGAAGCACTATTTGCCCATCGTCGAAGCGGCGCGCCGCGAGTATGACGCGCGTGCAGCCACGCCTGCCGCCGTAATGTAGGCGCGGATCGAACGATTCATTTCAGAAACCGCTCCACCATATCCAGCAGCCCCGCGATGATGCGCTCCGCCGGATAATTCATGCTGTACCGCTGAAAGCGCAGCGTGCGCGTACTCAGCATCAGATACAGCACGTCGGTGGCGTACTCCACGTCCAACACTTGATCGCCGTCGGCGTGCGCGGTGTCGAGCGAGAAATTTCCGCGCACATCGTTGGCGGTCAGATCGTGGCTGTGCAGCGCCTGTGACAGCAAGCCGCGAATCGTCTGCCGCCACCAAAAATGCGCCTGATGTTCGATCACGGTGTCTGCGGTCGGATTCAGCATCGTTTCGTTGCGAAGCACGAACGCTGCCACCTCGCCCAAGAACCAGCGCAGATTTTCACGCGCACAGGTATTCGTGCGCATCTGTGCCAGCGCGCGATTTTGTAGGTCGCGCTGGTCGGCGTCGAGCAAGGCATAACACAGCGCCTCTTTGCTCGGAAAGTGGCGATACAGCGTGCCTTTGCCGACGCCCGCCGCTTGCGCGACCGCCGACATCGACACGGCATCGACGCCCGCTTCCTCGAACAAGCGCGCCGCCGTCTGCAACAATAAATCGTGGTTCTTCACGGCGTCGGCGCGCGTCGGGCGTGGGTCAATTAGGATCAGAGAATCATCGTTCATGGTCTGGTTGGTTTAACCGTTTCGCTATTCAATCATTATATGATGAATGCGCGTTCTCAGAAAGGACAATACACTCATGCTCACGCCCGAACGTCGCCAAACGTACATCAGCACGATTGCCGATTTCCCCGCCACGCTCGACACCCTGATCGCTGGATTGACGCCGGAACAACTGAACACTGCCTACCTGCCGAATGAATGGACAGTCGCGCAAAACATCCATCATCTGGCGGATTCGCATCTCAACAGCTTCATCCGTTTCAAGTTGATCCTGCTCGAAAATCATCCCCCCGTCAAAGGCTACAATCAAGACGATTGGGCGCGCAGTGCCGATTACGGCGTGCCGATTGCCGCGTCGTTGGACATTTTGCGCGGGCTGCACGCCCGTTGGGCGGCGCTGCTGCGCTCACTCAGCGACGGGGATTGGGGGCGCACGGGGACACATTCGGAGAATGGTGAAATCAGCCTCGACGATCTGCTGCTCACCTACCACAACCACTGTCACGCGCACATCGATCAGATCACACGCACGTTGGCGGCAGGTAAATAGAAAATGTAGTTCATGATAAAGACCTCGCCCCCCGATTGCGCTCCGTACTGCAAAAGGGGAGATAGCCCACCAAACGCCTCCCCCTCAGCCGGTACGACTGAGGGAGTCGGGGGGTGAGGTTGCTTTTATCTAGGACGACTCCCTACATTCCGATGATCGGCTGCGGCGGCGTCTTGACGACCAGCAACCCCTTGAGCATCTTTTCTAACGCCATCGTATGCGCGTCTAAGCCACGACTGCGAAAGAACGACGTATCGCTGTGCCAGCCATCGGCATCGTAGGCGATTTGATGCGTGTCGTTGTCGCCCCTGAAGGTCGCGTCGAAGCTCACGATGCGCATCCGATCCGACTCGTCGGCGTAGCGTTTTGCCTTTTCGATGTCGCTGACCACGTTCTGACCGGGAGCATACGGCAGCGGCGCACGCTTGAGCATCGGGCGCAGTCGTTTTTCCAGCGCCATGATGTGCGGACAAATGCTGTACGTGCGGAAACCGGCACAGCTACAGTCCCATCCGTCCGGGCTGAGGGTGATCCGATAGTCGTTGTTGTCGCCGTGAAATTCAACGACCAAGTTGTTGAATGTCACCCGTTCGGGTTCGGCGGCGTATAGTTTAGCTTTCTCGATTTTGCCGATCATACCGTAATCCATGAGCAATTTACCCTTTCTACTGGGATTGAACGAAAGACAAACAAAAAGCACGCGGCGTTGTTGATGCGCCCGCGTGCTTTCGTGGACTAGCGAAGGTCTCGCTTTGAAGATGTTTTAAGAGAATCAACTTCACGTCGCTGTTATGTCCGTCGTTTTGCGTATTTATTACAACTAGTTTATGCGCATTTTAAGCGTGTGTCAACAAATGACGGTGAAAGTCACGATGTCGGCGGCATGTCTATCGCGGCGCGTCCTGACCCACTAAAGATCACAATTCTCTCATATTTGTTTCAAAAAAGATGTGCTATCATGTTTTTTATCGATAAACGAGTGAAGGGGAGGTGATCAGTGAGTATCAGCAGTCTTTTGGGGGTGTCCCAAAGCTAGCTCCACCTTCTGAGGTGGGCACCCTCGCTACGGCGACGCCCCCTTAAGCACCGTTAAAAGACCGCCGGAGACTCTACTCCGGCGGTTTCGTTTTATTTAGGCGACTCGACGCCCGATTGACTTATTGGGATTCAACCTACATCTCAGCCGCTATAGGGTCAGTTTGTCGAGCGACGGTGCCACCATCAACCGCCAAATGGTTCGGATTGATTCACACTCATGAATCATCGTCTAGGCGCGATGATTGTCGATCTCGTCGAAGCTCGCGCCGAAGATATAGGGGTTGCGCGGCAAGAAGTCGTGCGGAAAGCCCATGTCGATCTTGGACACCCCATCCAAGCGCGCCCACTGCTCCGGCGTCAGCGTCCATTCTAGACACGCCACGTTATCATCCAACTGCTTGACCGTTCGCGCGCCCAAAATCGGGAGCATCTGCGCGGCGGGCTGCTGACGCACCCAGTTGATCGCCACCTGTGCCATTGAATGCCCCGTTTCTTGGGCGATCTGCTGCACTTCCATGACAATCTTCGTCGTGCGTTCGCTCATCTGAAACTGGTCGGCGTTGACGCGCGTTGGTTCGTTCGGCTTCGTGAGGAATTTCCCCGTCAAGATACCCGCGTCGAGCAACCCCCACGGCAGCACCGCCATCCCCCAATGCCGCGCCATCGGCAGCAGCGCCCGCTCGACCGAGCGCCCCGTCAGCGAGTAGGGAATTTGCAAGCCGACGAAGCTCGACCAGCCACGCAGTTCCGCCACCGCGTTCGCCTCCGCCACGATCCAATCCGGCGTATCGGAGATGGCGATATAGGTTACCTTGCCCTGCCGCACCAGATCATCCAGACCGCGCAGGACTTCATCGACCGGCGTCATGTAATCCCAAGCGTGCAAATAGTACAAGTCGATGTGATCGGTCTGGAGGCGCTTAAGGCTGCGTTCAACCGACTTCATCATATTCTTACGACTGTTGCCGCCGCCGTTGGGATGGGTATCATCCGGCTTGGTCAGCGTGTATTTGGTGGCGACCACATAATCGTCGCGCCGCCCCGCCAAAAATTCGCCCAAAAAGTCTTCGCTCGTGCCATCGGTATAATTGACCGACGTATCGATGAAGTTGCCGCCCACATCCGTGAAGCGGTCGAACATCGCGCGGCTTTCGTCCTTTGACGCGCCCCAGCCCCATGTTTCACCAAACGTCATGGTTCCCAAGCACAATTCCGAGACGCGCAAACCGCTCTTGCCCAACAATTTGTAACGCATCGCCATTCATCCTCATTAGATCATCATCGAGATAGGACTTATAGGGGCGTGGCACGCCGCGCCCACCGCACAGCTCTTTCGCATTAACCATAGCGCGATCTCAGCATCGCGCATCCTGTACGGACGATGAGGACGAAGTTCCGCCTAAAGTCCCTTGACGCGCGTGAACTGCCGCGCCGATCAGCACGACTTCATCACCCAACGTCGAAATGCTGATCAGATCGTCTGGGCAGAACGCCGGATGCGTCAAGTTCGCGCGGATCGTGGTCAGCAGCGGCGCGAACCAGATATCGCCTAACGCCGTCACGCTCCCGCCCAAGACCAACGCCGCTGGATTGAACAGATGCAGCAGATTGGCGATGCCGAGTCCGAGCCAGCGCGCCGCCGTGCGGACAATATCGAGCGCGAAGGCGTCACCCGCCAGCGCCGCCACGCCGACAGCTTTCCCGTCCACAATGGCGACGCCGCGCAAACTGGACTTTACGTCCGAAGTGACTAATCCGGCGCGCGCCGTCTCCCCCAACGCCGTTCCCGACGCCAGTTCTTCAAGCCGCTGCACGCGCCCGTCGGGGAGCATGAACCGCTGATGTCCCGGCTCAATCGCCAGCCCGCGCGCGCCCGTGAACAGCGTCCCGTCGATCATTGCGCCGCCGCCGATGCCCGTGCTGATCGTCATGTAAATTAGCGGGTTCGCCCCCGCGCGCGCCCCCCGATGATATTCCGCCAATGCGCCCAAATCGCCGTCGTTGCCCATGTAAACGGGGACACCGCCGAACGCCGCGCTCAACAGCGCGCCGAGCGGGACATTCGACCAGCCGGGCAAGTTCTCGGAGCGCAAAATCACGCCGTTGGGCGCATCTTGCGGCGCGGGCGCAGCGATGCCGATGGCGTCCGGTTGCATCCCGGTGGGGATTGCGGCGCGCCCGGTGGCGATCAGCCGTGCGATCACGGCGTCTTGTCCATCGGTCACGCGCGTAGGCTGTTCGCCACGCTGGATCAAGCGATCATCGACGAACCACGCGGCGCGCGTCCGTGTCCCGCCGAAGTCGAGCGCGAGGATATTCATGCGGGCGGTCTCATCAGAAAATAAGGCGAAGTCATGCCGATGCAGCGTTCACAGCGCGTTGATCCGGTCGTACAAGGCGCGATTCGGCAGCAAACGATCCATTTTTTCGAGCGTTCCGGCGTGGATTTCCACGATTCCCCGTCGCACAATCAACACCCCAACGCCAAAGTCCTCTTTCAACAGCCGAAACGCCAAATCGCCCATGTTCGCCGCCATCACGCGGTCGGTGTGCGTCGGGGTGCCGCCGCGCTGGGCGTGTCCCAAGCGAATATCACGGACGCGAATCGCCGTCCATTTGGGGATATCATCGACCAACGTCCGCGCCGCCTTCACACCCTCGCTGAGGACGAGCAGCGCGTAGCCGTCACGTTTGACCGCCCCTTCGAGGCGCGCGCCGAGCCATTCATCCTTGTATTCGTATTCGGGGAGCAGCACGGCATCCGCGCCCGCGCCATGCGCCACCGCCAGCGCCAGATAGCCGCTGTCGCCGCCGAGCGTCTCGACGGTGAAAATCCGTCCGGGCAGCGCGTTGGCGGTTGCGCGCGCGCCATCGATGGCGTGATAGGCGAAATTGCAGGCGCTGTCAAAGCCGAGCGTGTAATCCGTTCCCGGCACATCGTTATCAATCGTCGTCGGGATGCCAACGCATGGTACACCCCACGCCTCCATCAGCGGCAAGATGTAACGCAGCGTGCCGTTGCCACCGAATAAGATCAGGGCGTCGATCTGCCGCTGTGCAATGGCGGCTGTGAACACCGCTTGGGCATCGGCGCGCGCCAACACGGGATCGCGGCTGGACGGCAGCAACGATCCGGGCAGCGCCGCGAACGGCAGCGCCATATTCGGCGTGATCTCGATGATATCGCCGTTCAGGACAGCGGGCAGCCCGCCGCGCGCGCCTAGGATCGTATCGCCCGCCGCTGCCGCGCGCCGCGCGATGTGCCAGATGGCAGCATTGATGCCCGGCGCGTCGCCGCCGCTGACAGCTAACAAAATTCTCATCTAAACTCCCCGATCCTCAGAAATCTAACGAACTCAACTGCGCGTAACTCAGATTGTACCAGCGCGTTGGAAAACGACACCCTCGCGCGCAACGGGGGCGTCATTCACCTTTTCGTTTGAAATGCACAATAAGATGGGAGAACAGATTCGATGAACGGTTTGTCTCGGCGTAACTTTCTGAAGGGCAGCGCGGTCGCAAGCGGCGGACTCTTGACCTTCAATTCGATTTGGGGCTTCAGCCGCGTGTTCGGTCAGGAAATGGCGAACGACGATCTCCAGACCATCATCAACCTCGCCTCGACGGCGGAACTGTTCGCCACCACCCACTACCTCGCAGCCATCAACGGCGCGGCGGACATGGGCTTGGGCGAAGTGCAGGTCAACTATCTGAAGGCGGGCTTCGCGGCGGAACAAGATCACCTCGAACTGCTGATGAGCTTGGGCGCGACCCCCGTCGTGACCGAATTCTATGTCCCACCGACCCTGTTCAGCGATGTCGAGCTGTTCAGCGCGATCACCGAAGTGGCAGAAACCGCCTTCGTTGCCGCCTACCTCGCCGCCGTCCGCATCTTCTCGATGTCGGCTGAAACCACCCCGTTTGCCGTGACCTGCGCGCAAATCGCGTGTGTTGAAGAGACGCACCGCGCCCTCGTCCGCCAAATCGGTGGTCGTCTGGCGAATGACCAGTCGTATGCGCAATATAATGCGTTCAACGTCTCCAGCGTCGTCCCCACCCTGCAACCCTTCCTTGATGGATCGGGCGATGGCTTCGTTGGTCCGGTTGCGCCCCCGACGGCGGATGATATCGCCGCCGTGCGCGCTGACCTCGAAATGATCGGCTTCGCCACGGGTGTGCCGTTCGCCGCGATGACGGAAATGCCCGCGTAATTTGACCCATCCCCCGACGGTCAAGTAGCAAAATCAAATAACTTTACACGACGGCGAGCAGCGATGGATCGCCGTCGTGTTTAATTCATCCGTTTATCTCTGCGTTGATCTTCTGGCGGTAGCCATCCGCACGATCCCCCACGCGATCAGCAGCGCGACGCTGAACGCGGGCAGCACCCAACCGAGATCGGGTTGCAGCGGCGGCAGATCGGACGTGACGGCGTGCGGTTCGAGGCGCACGACCGTGACGCGGCGCGCGATATCGATCAGGTCGTGTTCGTCGGCTTTGTCGCGTCCTGTGCGGTGTGCGATGATCGCATCGTAGACTGACGGCGCGGGACGCCGAAACAAGCGCAATGCCCGCAGTGCCTCACCCTCGTTCGTGACGATTTCCGCGCACGCGCTGGTCGTCGCGCTGCCCTGTTGGGTGACGACAGACGGATGCTCGTGGGCGTTCTGTACCCAGTGGGCGCGTTCGCCCCAACCGGACAAAATATACATTTTGCTGCCGTGCGTGCGGTACTCGACGGGGGTGTAGCGCGGCAATCCGCTTTTTCGCCCGCGTGTAACGAGAATCATGATGTGGACGCGGTTCGCCAGCGCGCCCAAGCCCAAACGATATAACAGCACGGGCGAACGCAGCAGCCAGCGCGTCACGCCTTGGGGGTAGGGCAGCCACATCAATGAGGGTTCTGATTGCATTACGATCCGCCTTCCATCATGCCATTCGATTATAGCACAGGCGGAAAAGCACAGGACTATCTACCCATAAAACGCTGCACCGCTTCGAGGTCATGCGCGCCCGCCATCGGACCCATTTTCGTGACCGCCAGCGCGCCGCACGCACAGCCGAAACGCGCCGCCACTTCGGGCGCATCGCCCGCCAGCCAGCGCGCCAAGAAGCCCGCCGCGAAGCAGTCGCCCGCGCCCGTCGGATCGATTTCTTCGACAGCGTATGCCGGAATCGCGTCCGCGCGCACGCCGTCCGCCGTCCGCTGAAACACAACCGCGCCCGCTTTGCCGCGATGGATGACGACGATGCGTCCCGGCTTGCCCGCGAACAAGCGCCCGACTGCGAAGTCAAGTTCCGTCTCGCCCGTCAGCGTCAGCGCCTCTGCGTCCGTCGGCATCAGCACGTCGGCAGCGTCCACGAACGGCGCGAAGCGCGTCCGCGCGCGCGCTGCATCGATCAACTGTGGACGGATATTGGGGTCGAAGCTGATTTTCGCGCCCGCCTCGCGCGCGATTTGTACGGCGCGCAAGCCGAGTTCATACGCGCCGTCGCTCATCGACAGCGCCGATCCCATGATGTGCAGGCATTTTAGCCCGTCGAACAGGGCGCGCGTATCGTCGTGATCGAGCAGAGCGACGTTGAGCTGTCCGGCGGCGGCGTGGCGCGCATGGAACACATATTCGCGCGATCCATCGGACGCATACGCAATGAATGCCACGCCCGTAGTGTAGCCGGGCAAAATGTGGACGCCGCGCGTATCGACGCCATCGTGTTCAAGCTGACGCAGCTGACATTTGCCGAACCAGTCGTCGCCAATCGCGCCGATGGCAGCCGCGCGGACACCCAAACGCGCCGCTTGGACGGCAAAGATGAATGGCGCGCCGCTCGGATACGGACCGATAAACGGCGCGGGCTGGTCGAGCGGCTGATCGACGGTGGTACGCATGACTTCGACGAGGGCTTCGCCAAAGGTGAGCAGGTCAAGGGACATGGGATTTACCTACAGGGGGAGATGGACGACACGATTTTCGTATTCATCGGGCAGACTCGCGCTGACAGCAACCGCAAGCTGCTCGACAATCGCGCCAATCGGCTTGTCGCGCGTGATGATTAAGCCTGGCATTGGTTTATTTGTACGCAGACGCTCATTCGCAAACTCGATCATCGTTGCGCGATCATTGCTAACAACGATCCGTCCCGCTTGTGCTGCCCATTCCAGAATATCTGGGTCACTTTGACTCATCAAATCGGCGTCTTGGACGCGCAGCACATCGAGATCGGGCAGTTCTTTTATCAAGCCGGCGATAATCTGCTTGTCGTAGCCTTCATCGAACAACAGGCGAATTGTCATTTAGCCACTGGCTCGTGGCGTTTTTGAATTCGTGCTTTCAGTTCATCCATCGGGAACCGCGCGCGCATTTCACGTTCAAGTTCGTCCCCGCGCTGTTCCCGCGCCGCCAAGTAGGCATCGACGGACTCTCGGTTGCGCAGATAGTAGGCGATCACACCGTAGACATCGCTTAAGGTCAACGTGTCGTAATTCTCCGCGATGACTTCTGGCGTCATGCCGTGATTGAAAACGTTGACCACCGTATCGATGGTGACGCGCGTCTTGACCACGCGCACGACGCCGCTTTCATCGATGCGCAACGGCACCGCGTAGTCGTTGATCACAAAGTCCATCGTGCGCCTCCATGCGAATAGCTGTCTAAAAATTATATCATCATCCGCCCATTTCTCCCGCGCCGATGATGGCAGTGACCAAGCCCTCGACCGTCGCCGCCGCGCGCGGCACGTCCGCGACGGCGCGCCCGCGCAGCATCACCACCATCCGATCCGCGACCTCCATTACGTCTTGCATCGTGTGGCTGATCAGGATCACCGGGATGTTCTGTTCGCGCAATGAGCGAATCAGCGACAAGACCTTGCGCTGTTCCGGCACGCCGAGCGCCGCCGTTGGTTCGTCCATGATCACGAGGCGCGCGTTCCAGTACAGCGCCCGCGCGATGGCGACGGCTTGCCGCTGCCCGCCGGACAGGCGCACGAGTTTTTGTTTCAGCGATGGGATGTGAATATCCAAGCGCTCCAAGACTTTCGCCGCCTCGGAGCGCATGAATTCGTCATCCGTCACCGGAATCACGCCGAACGCGCGCCGCTTGCGCTCTTTGCCCAGAAACACATTCGCACCGATATCCAGATTCTCTGCCAGCGCCAAATCTTGATAGATCGTCTCGATGCCCGCGCCACGAATGTCGGCGGGCGAGCGTCCATGAATCGCCACGCCGTCGAAGGTGATCGCGCCTTCGTCCGGCTGATACACGCCGCTGATGCACTTGATCAGCGTCGATTTGCCCGCGCCGTTGTCGCCCAACAGCGCCACGACTTCGCCCGGATAGACGACGAAATCCACCTTGTCCAGCGCGGTCAAGCCGCCAAAATATTTGGACGCCCCTTTGACGTGAAGCAGGGGCGTGCGCTCGGTTGTTTTAGCGTCCATGCAGCGCCGACTCCTGTCTGCGCATGATCAGCTCTTGCGCTTGATTGACCAAGACCGCGATGATGATGACACAGCCCACCACGATGAACTGCCACAAGCCGTCAATCGCCAGAATCACGAGTCCGGTTTGCAGCACCGCGATGATCAGCGAACCGACCACCGTCCCGCTGAGTTTGCCCTCGCCGCCGAACAGACTGGTTCCCCCGATCACGACCGCCGCCACCGAATCGAGCAGCGCCGACTCGCCCGCGTTGGGCGACCCGGCGGTGAAGCGAAAGACATGCAGCACGCCCGCCATGCCCGCCGTCAGCGCCGCGAGGATGTAGACCCACGTCAGATGGCGCGTGACGTTGATGCCCGCGCGCCGCGCGGCTTCGGCGTTGCCACCAATGGCGTAGGTGTGCCGCCCGAACTGCGTCCGCGCCAGCACGAACCCGAAGATAATCAGCATCAGCACGACGAACAAGACCGGATACGGGAGCAGACGCTGCACGATGCGAAGCTGCTGTCCGGTGACCTCTGCTGGCAGACTGAACCAGTACAACTGTCCCGTGTCGGGCAGCGAATAGAGCAAACTGCCGTTGCCGATGGCGCGCAGCGAGTCGCGCAGCGCGGCGGGCAAGTCCCCGACGACGTTTTGCCCGTCGGTGAGCAAGAACGCCGCTCCGCGCACGATGCCAAACATGCCCAAGGTGGCGATGAAGGGCGGCACTTTCACGCGCGTGATCAGCGCACCGTTGATGATGCCCGGTATCAACGCCACCGCCAGCCCCGCGAACACGCCCAACGTGATCGACAGCGAAACGTCCATCCCACCGTTGGCAAGGTTGCGCATGGTCGTCGCGCTGATCACGGATGCCAAGCCGACTGTCCAGCCGATGCTGAGATCGATGCCACCCGTGACGATCACATACGTTTGCCCAATCGCCATCAACATCACGAGCGTACTGGCGACGAGGATATTGCCAAAATTGCGCACGGACAAGAAGCCTTGTCCGGTGGCGGAGAAGAAAATAATCAGCGCCAATAAGAACAGCCATGACCAGAGTTGTGCCAATAATTTCAGCGCGCGGTTGCGGGGTGTCAAGCCAGCGGTCGCGGCGCGGGCGGCAGTCGTCATACATGCCTCTCAATCGATGATGAACGAAAAGAATTTTAACGCAGAGAACGCAGCACGACAGAGCGCGCAGAGAAATACATCCAGGCAATCTCTCCGCGTCTCTGCGTTGGTTTTTCTCGGTGCGAGGTGTCCGTCAAGAAAGTAGATAAAAGCAACCTCACCCCCCGACCCCCTCTCCGCCTTGTGTTCCCCCTCTCTACGCAGTGGAGAGGGGGTCAGGGGGTGAGGTTCTTGAAAAGGTGTCCTCCCCTCAGCCGGTACGGAGAGGGGGGCTGGGGGGGTGAGGTTGCTTTATGTATTTTGCTGACGGACGACTAGATACTACTCGCTGCGATAGATGAAGCGCGCGATTTCGGGATCGTCCACGTTATCCGCATTCATGACCGCGTAGCCCGTCTGCCAACGTTTGGGGACGCTGCTCACGCCGCGCGCGTTGGCAATTGCCCCCACAACGGCGAAGTAGCCCATATCGCCGGGCTTCTGCGCGATCACTTGCGTAACCACGCCCGCGCGCAGCAGTTCGACGTTGAATTCGCTGGCGTCGAACAGCACGACTTCGACCGCACCCGCGAGTCCAGCGTTTTCGACGGCTGCGCCCGCACCTTGTGCGCCAAACGTGTTCGTGCCGAACACGCCGACGATATCGGGGTCAGCTTCGAGGCGCGCGGCGGTTTGCTGCTGCGCCAACGTCGCGTCATTTTCGTTGTAATCGACGCCGACCACGACCAAACCGCGTTCTTCGGCGGCGGCGATGCAGCCTTGTTCGCGCTGATCCGTCGTGCTGATGCCGGGACGCACGTTCTGGATGTAAATTTTCGCGCCTTCGCCCACCGCATCCGCCAGCGTCGAACAGGCGATGTAGCCGCCCTGAAGGTTATCCGAACCGATGTAGCTCAACGGGAACGTGACTTCGCCCGCCGCGTAATCGCCGTCACCGATGAACGTATCAACGGTCAGCAGGGGGATGCCCGCATCACGGACGTTTTCCAACACAGGGATCATCTGCTGGCTGTCCGTCGGGGCAGTGAACAGGAAGTCGACATCGCCGCGCGCCACGAGTGCATCGATGATCGGCGTCTGTACCGTTGGGTTGAACTCTGCCGGGTCTTGCTGCAAGAGGGTGATGCCGTAATTCTCGGCGGCGGCTTGCGCGCCGAACGACATGGAGATGTAGAACGGATCGGGGTTGACGCCCGGCACGAACGCGATGGTGTAATCTGCCAGCGGCGGCATCGGTTCAGCTTCGTTCTCGGTATAGATGAAGCGCGCGACTTCAGGATCGTCGATGTTCTCGGCGGTCATGACGGCGTAGCCCGTCGGGATGCGCTTGGGGATGCTCTGGTAGCCGTCGAGATAGCCGACGCCCAACGCCACCGCCAGATAACCCATATCAGACGGCTTCTGTGCAATGACTTGCGTGACGACGCCGGAACGCAGCAGTTCGACGTTGAATTCGCTGGCGTCGAACAGCACAACTTCGATTGCGCCCGCGAGTCCGGCGTTCTCGACAGCCGCGCCCGCGCCTTGTGCGCCAAACGTGTTGGTGCCGAACACGCCGACGATATCGGGGTCAGCTTCGAGGCGCGCGGCGGTTTGCTGCTGTGCCAACGTCGCATCATTTTCGTTGTAATCGACGCCGACCACGACCAACCCGCGATCTTCCGCCGCCGCCAGGCAGCCTTGTTCGCGCTGATCGGTGGTGCTGATGCCGGGACGCACGTTGGTGACATAGATTTTCGCGCCTTCACCGACGTTATCCGCCAGCGTCGAACACGCGATGTAGCCGCCCTGATAATTGTCCGAACCGATGTAGCTCAACGGGAAGGTGACTTCGCCGCCCGCATAATCGCCATCCCCGATGAACGTATCGACGGTGATCACCGGGATACCCGCATCGCGCACGCTTTCCAGCACACCGATCATCTGCTGGCTGTCGGTGGGCGCGGTGATCAACAGGTCGATGTCGCCACGCGCAACCAACGCTTCGATGATCGGCGTTTGCACCGTCGGATTGAACTCCGCCGGGTCTTGCGCGATGATCTCGACGCCCAAATCGCTCGCGGCTTGCATGACGCCCGCGCGCATGGTGATGTAGAACGGATCAGGGTTGACGCCCGGCACGAACGCGAAGGTATAACCCTCATCTTGTGCCGCAGCGGGGAACAATGACAGTGACAACAGCAGGGCTATCACCGCCAAAAACGCGACCTTCTTCATGGTAGAAACTCCGAAACTTGTAGAAGAACATTATTGGCTGTAAACGATTTCCGCACGCAAGAAATTTTAGCGGATTTTCGTTGCAGCGGAATCGACTATAGCGCGTTTGGATGATGGGGGCAAATCGAAAAGCGTCAACTCAGCCCCCATCGGTGCGGACGGCGAAGTGAGGGGCGGTAAAAAACGCGCCCAACTATGCCAAGTCCACCAGCGTCGCGCCCCGCTCCACTACGTCCCCGACGCTGACCGCGACACGCGCGACGACTCCATCGGCGGGCGCGACGGCGCGCACTTCCATTTTCATCGCTTCTAATACGACCAGCGTTTGTCCAGCGGTCACGGTATCGCCAGCGTTGACTGCGACGGCGCGCACTTGTCCGGGCATCGCTGCAACGATGCGCTTGTCCGCGACCCGACTCGCCCCGCGCCGTCCCGCCCCCCGCGCGCGCGCCGCCGTTTCGTCCGCGACTCGCAGCGTGATCTGTGCGCCATCGATCCACACATGGCGGGCGTCACCCTCCGCCGCCACGACCGCCGCTGCGCTCGATGTCTCATCAAACGTCAAGCGCAGCCCATCGACGCCGAAGGTCGCTGCGTTCAGGCGATACGCGCGCCCGTCAATCGTCGCGGCATAGCCGTCACCGTCGCGTTCCAGCGATACCGCATAGCTGCGTCCGTCATGGAGATAGCGGAACGTCGGCATCGGGTCAGCACCCCCGGCAGATCACATCTTGTACGGGCGCATCCATCAGCCACGCCGCGAACCACGCCGCAAAGCGCACGCCATTGACGCGCAGCGTGTAGTAATCCGGCAGCGCTAAAATAACGTGGCTGTCGCCGCGCGGGATGTACGCCGAGAAGTTTGGATACGCCGCCGCCAGATCGCGCGCCATGCCCGCGATCAAGCCTTGATAGTCGGCAATCGTGCCGCCTTGCAGCGTATAGGCATAGGTGCTGACGAAATCGGCATCGGTCGAATAGAACCCAATCGGCGTGGTCGGGAATGCTTCGAGCAGCGCGACCATGCCCAATTCGTCGTATGCGCCCCAATAATCCGACGGATTCCAGTCAACGGGATAGATGCCGGGACTGGCATCCGCGAACACATGGGCGCGCGTCGTCCCGTCGGCAATGCCAGCGGCGTAATGCGTCAAAATCTGCGGCGCGTTGATCAGCGCGCCATAGCCGCCCGCGCTGCTGCCCGTGATCAGCAGGCGGCGCGGCGCGGGATAGCGTTCGTAGGTCCAGTCGAGCGCCGCCGCCGTGTTGACCGCGCCGCGATGCTGCAAGGTATGGTCTTGTCCATCGTAGCGATAGACGCGCTCGCGGTCGCCGCCGTGCAGGTCGCCGGAACAGTACGCCACAAATACGATGCTGGCGTCGTAGAGCGGATGCGCGGGGTCTGCCAGTGGATTGGTCGGCGCCTCGAAATTGAATACGCCGTCGTACAGCGCCATCTCGAAGCTGTTAACGGTATCATCAGCGAACACGCCCGGACGACAGGTAAAATCGTCCCAACACGCGCCGCCGCCCTGAAAATAGATGATGAGATTGGACGGATCGCCCGCACGCGCGAAGAACGCATACGGATCGCCGCGCAGACACGTCGTCGCGCCGTCGGACGCGATGCGCTCCCACCCCGCCGCTTGGATCGAGGGCGACTCTTGCGCCAACGCGGGCAGCGCCACCATCAAGGCGAACGCGACAAATACGAGCAAAAACGATAATCGAACGTTCATACTGGCTTCTTTCGCGGGCGTGCCAACGGCGCGCCCCTACGAGTGCGTCAAGAGAGTTCTTAAAGCAACCACCCCCGACCCGTTCTCCATGTGGAGCTGAGGGGAGGACACGTTTGGTTTTCTCCCTGATTCACCTCACCCCCCAACCCACGCAGTGGAGAGGGGGAGTTTCCGCCTCGTGTCCTCCCCTCAGACGCAGTGGAGAGGGGGTCAGGGGGTGAGGTTCTTGAAAAGGTGTCCTCTCCTCAGCCGATACGAAGAGGGGGGCGGGGGTGAGGTTGCTTTAAGAACTCTCTTGACGGACTACGACTTCCGAAACTGTGTCGTTTTCCACGGCGTAAACAGCGGTTGCAGCTTAAGCCGCTGATATTTTCCCGTCGTCGTCACCGGAATCTCCGTGCCGAACACGACGACTTTCGGTGCTTTCTCGAAGCTCATGCGCACGCGACAGTGGGCGAGGATCGCATCCGCGTCCAACATCGCGCCGTCGTCAGGGACAATGTACGCGCCGACTTCCTCGCCATAGTAATCGTTCTCGAAGCCAACTGCCAGCGCCACCCGCACGCCCGGAAACGTCAACAGCACTTCTTCGATGTCGAACGGGCTGAACTTGACTCCACCGCGATTGATCAACTCTTTGAGGCGACCCGTGATGAAGAAATAGCGCCGTCCGTCCGCGCCCTGCTCGTAAAAACCCTCGTCACCGCTGCGAAACCAGCCGAATTTGAACGTTTCGGCGTTGGCGTCGGGGCGCTGAAAATAATATTTCATCACGTTATGCCCGCGAACGCAGATTTCGCCGCGTTCGCCCGGCGGCAGTTCGCGCCCCTCGCCCAACGCATCGAAGATCGTCATTTCGTTCGGCTCGATGGGGCAGCCGATGCTCGGATAGCCGAAGTCGTGCATCCAATGGCGGTGTTCGTCGGGCGGCTGATCGATGGGCAAGAAGCACGAATAGCAGGTCGTCTCGCTCAAGCCATAGCCGTGCAAAATCGGGATGCCGAACCGTTGCTCGAACGCCGTGACCAGCGTCATGGAGAGCGTCCCCGCGCCGCAGATCGGATAGCGGAAGAAGCGTAAATCGGCGGTCGTCACGCCGTCGCCGTAGATCGATGCGCCCTTCGCCGCTTGCGCCGCCGCGAAATCGAGCAGATATTGCAGCAGCGTGGGGACGACGCTCACGATTTGCGCGCGCTCGCGGGCGATGCGCGCCCAGAAGTGCGCCGAACTGAACGCGCGATTGAGGACGGTCGATGCCCCGACGTAGAGCGGCGCAATCAGCGTGACGACGATACCGTTGACATGATGAATCGGCAGCACGCACATCGTGCGCTGATTGCCGGACAGCCCATGCCACTGGGCGATCCCCTGCGCATCCACGAGCAAGTTGTACTGCATCAGCACGACGCCCTTGGGCGCGCCCGTCGTGCCGGAGGTGTAGACGAGCAGCGCCTCATCGTTCAGAGTCGGGCGTTCGGTCGTGGAGATGAACGTATCGGGACGGTTGGCGATTTCCTGATCGAAGTTCAAGTAGGTGTCGCGCGGCGTGTGGTCACGCAGTGACCTTCCCATCTCGACGATCTGCCGGATGTTGGGCGCGCCGAGTCCGTCGCCGTCGCTGTGGATGATGCGTTCGGCACGTTCCAACAAATCGGCGCGCACGAAACAGACGACGGCTTCGCTGTTGCGCAAGATGAACGCGATCCGCGCGTCGTCCTCTGTCACGTTCTGCGGCGCGACGGCTGCGCCAATCAGCCAGCAGGCGAAGTACAGCACGACCGTATCGGCGTGATTGTAGGCGATGGTCGCCACGCGATCCCCGCGCCGCACGCCCAAATCGTCGTACAGCAAGCCGGCGGCTTGATGCACGCGCGCGTTGAACTGCGCGAACGTCCATTCGGTGCGCGTCCCATCGGCGTCGTAGGCGATCAGATAGGGCTTATCGGGTGAGACTTTTGCATGGAGCGAGAGCAGGTGTCGAAAATTGCGAAACGGGATTTTCGGGCGGTCGGGCAACACGCCGTTGAGCGTGCGCGCGGCGCGGATATTGGCGAGGGTGGCATCCGATGGATGGAGTGAATCAGGATGAAGGGACATGCGAATCCTATCTATGAAAGCCACAATTTAATTTAGAAGGATTATACAGTACGCGCGTGTTTTTCAGTGCGGACGCCGCATCAGCATCCGTCCCCCCTCGCCCGTATCGATGATCGGCTGCGCGCTGATACGCTGCGGCGTCACCCACGCGGACGCGCCGTCAACCGCGACGCGCGCCAAATAGCGATCCGCGTCCACAAAGTACAGCGTGCGCCCATCGCGCGACCATACAGGCGCGACCGAACGCACGGACAGCGCCAACACGCGCTCATCCGGCGCGCCGGCGGCATTCACCACGCGCAGACTGCGATCCACGTTGCACAGATACGCCAAGCGCGTCCCATCGTCTGACCAGACATGATAGATCGCATCGCCGCACGCTGTCCGACGATTAGCTGCCGTTCCATCGGCGTTCATGACATACACTTCGGCGTCATACGTCTCTGCCGTCGATAAAAACGCGATGCGCGTCCCATCCGGCGACCAGAGCGGATTGTCGTTCCACGCCGCGCCATAGAGCGAATCGGCGTCGTTCAGCGGCTGTGCGCGGTCGCGGCGCGTCTCGTCGCTGCGCAGCACGGCGGGCGCGTCGGTGGTCGCCAGCGCGAAAATCTGCGGGCTGCCATTCGTGCCGCTGTAGAGGACATCGGTATATACGAGCATTGTCCCGTCCGGCGAGAGCGCCAGCGAGGTTTGGTTCATGCCGCCCGACGCCAGCGGCGTGACGCGCGCTGTCGTCAGATCAATCGTGAACAAGCCCGGAAACGGATACAGCACGAGGTAGATCAGCGCGTTTCCGTCGGGCATCCACGCCATGCCGAAGCCCTCACGCGCCCAAATTTCGCGCCCGCCGCCCCCCGCATCCGCCGTCTCCAGCGCGCACTGTGAGCGGATGTTGGGACGATTACGGGCGCAGGTCGTCAGCGCCATCTGCGTCCCGTCCGGCGACCAGACCAGCCAAATTACTTGCAGCGGCGCGGGCGTGCGCAAGCGGTGCCGGATGCCGCGCGTCACATCGTGGCGATACGCCTGAAAGCCACTCACATACGCGATTTCGTCGGTCGTTGACGCGGCACGTCCGAGAACCAAGCTGACGAGCATGAATGCCGACATACAAAGCGCCAAGGACGCCAAGCGACCAAGGGCGCGAAGAAACACATGATCAAGTCCCTTTGCGCCTTTGTGCTGAGTCATCAATACACGCGCCCGCCGACGACCGCCGCGCGGCTCGGCGTCAGCAGCGATACGTTGCCGTCCGCGTCTGGCACGCCGACCAGCAAGCACTCCGACGCGAACCCGGCGATCCGCTTGAGCGGAAAGTTGACCACCCCGATCACCAGCATTCCGATCAAGTCGTCTTTGGCATAATTCGTGACTTGCGCCGACGACCATTTATGCCCGATTTCGTCCCCGAAGAACACGCGCAGTTGATACGCGGGCTTGCGCGCGGCGGGAAAATCGCGCACCTCGACGATTTCACCGACGCGCAGATCGACTTTGAGAAAATCATCGAATGTGATCATGGCTGCCCCAACAAATGCGATAATGCTATCTTTTCACACTATACAACAAGGGTCAGCCGAAATGAAACAGATTTCAAAGGCAACCTCACCCCCCGACCC